>Ga0302140_10001298_pt1 | contig 32711 bp, 27 predicted proteins | sample I_Bog_E1_1_FD_202095 | JGI IMG/M metagenome (GOLD analysis project Ga0302140, IMG submission 202095) | Peat permafrost microbial communities from Stordalen Mire near Abisko, Sweden - I_Bog_E1_1 | ecosystem: Environmental > Terrestrial > Soil > Wetlands > Peat | place: Sweden: Abisko, Stordalen... | reverse complement strand
TGGCTCCCGGATTTCTCTTGAGCCTTCACATTCTCGACGATCCGGACTTCGTAGGAACCTATCGCATTGATCAGGATGGCAACCTCGTGCTTCCTATTGTTGGGACGCTCCACGTTGCCGGCAAGACCGTATCGGAAGCGAGGGTCCAAATCCGGGAAGTGCTTCTGCAAGAGAAGATTCTAAGAGATCCCCAAGTCGATCTGTCGATCGTAGAATACGCGGCGCCAGATGTAACGATTATCGGAGAGGTCCTTAGTCCTGGTAAATATCCCTTGCTCATCCCTCGCAAGCTGGTGGACGTTCTCGCGCTGGCAGGCGGAACCACAATCATGGCTGGCAATGAGATTCAAATTACGAGCGCGAACTCAGAAGTTGAGCCGCTTCTAGTCCACTATTCAAGAGCTACGAATCCTAAGGCCGTCGAAGATAAAATCGTGTACCCGGGCGATACTATCCAGGTGAAACGGGCAGGCATTGTCTACGTTCTGGGCGCCGTCAACCGGCCCGGCGGATTTGTAATGCAGGAAGAAGGTACGCTTAACGTATTGCAGGCCATCTCGTTGGCGAACGGGACATCGCTGGCGGCATCGACCGGTACAATCTACTTGCTGCGCCGGAATGCGGACGGCACGGAGGTCGACATCGCCCTTCCATTTAATAAGATGCAGGAGGGGAAAAGCGCCGATATCCAACTGCGCGCGACGGACGTGCTGTATGTGCCGATAAGCAGGGTTAAGTCGATTCTTACCTATAGCCAAGGCATCTTGACGGCGGCGGCAACAGCCACCATCTATGCCACCGTCGTTTATTAGGATAAGAGTGGCATTTTATTCGCACAACCGCAGCGAGCCGGAAAGTCATGTTTTCTGTCGCTTTCTCAAGCTGATAGCGGCAAGCCCTCCAAGCGCGGATCGAGCAAAGCACGGCCACGTGAAGACTCCGGCGCTGCAATAAGTCAATTCGAGCGGTAAGAGGGATTCGCAATCCGAATGAAGTCTATAGGGCTAATGGAAGTTTTTCAGATAAGGAAAGTGCGGACAGCACTGACCTTTCATCCATTTGATACCAGCCATCCAGGCGGACGCTCAAAAGAGCGCTATCGAAGGCTGCTCTTGACTGCGGCCACTGGACCGATTGCGAACGGTTGCGGTTTCCTGGCATTCCTCATTACTGTTCCGCTGACCGTCCGCTATCTTGGGCCTGAAAGATATGGGGCTTGGATGTCTCTCTCGGCCTTGATGGCTTTCCTCAGGTTCTCGGACTTGGGATTGGGCCAGGGCCTTATAGGCGCCATTAGCCAGGCCGAGGGGAGGGGGGACCGTCTTTATGCCCAGCGAGCCATCTCGAGCGTACTGGTATGTCTCTGCGTCATCGGAGCCGTACTACTTGTCGCGTTTCCGCTTTCAACGCTTCTTATCCATTGGGATTACGTGCTTGGCCTTGCAAGCCTGAAAGACCGCGGTGAAATACAGGTTGCAATTCTGCTCTTTGTTGCGCTATATGCAATCGGCATCCCGGTTAATATGGCGCAGCAGGTCCAACGGTCTCTTCAGCAGGGATACATAACCAACCTCTGGATTACTGCGGGCAGTCTGCTTTCTCTGGCTGGGGTTTACATCGCGGCTATTCATCACGCGCGCATTCCATGGCTGGTTGTGATTATCAGCGGTGCTCCGCTGCTGCCGGCGCTCGGCAACGGCTTGGTGCTGTTCTTTTTTCAAAGGCCTGACCTGCGGCCAACGCTCAAGGGCTTTGACAGGGGAATTGCAAAGGAGCTCCTTCACAAAGGTATGCTCTTTTTTGGCCTTGCAATTGCCGGCGCTCTGGCATTCGACTCCCAAAACATTGTGATCGCACATATCCTTGGGCCAGCGGCGGTGGGAGTGTACGCGGTGGTGCAGCGCCTCTATTCGACGATTCCAATAATCATCAGCTACATTACCGCACCATTGTGGCCGGCGTTCGGCGAAGCGCTGGGGCGTAAGGAGTGGCCGTGGATCGTTCGCGCCTTGAGGCGCGGCATCACGGCCAATGCACTGATTGCGACGGTGCTCTCCGTTTCTTTGTTTTTGTTCAGTGGCCCTATCCTTTTGCACTGGACCCATGGCGCAATCTTCGCTTCAAAATGGCTAGTTGCCGGCTTCTCGGTGTGGGCCGTTACATCTGCGGTCAGCTCGCCGATTTGCATGTTGCTGAATGCGGCTCACGTGCTCTGGTTTCAAATCATTCTCGCCCTGCTTTATGGCGTGGCGACGATTGGGTGCATCATATGGGTTTTGCCCACAACGGGCCTGCCTGGCGCTGTCTGGTCGATGACCCTGCTCTATTTGATAGGAGTGCTTGGCCCCTATCTCGTCTATTTAAGGCATTCGTTTGCAAATCGGGCACAAGACAGCAGAGGTAGCTTCGCGGAAGCGTAGTGATAGCTGTCTCTTAGGGATCTGTGGAGACCGGGTTGCGAACACCGCCGGCTTCCCTCATTTGCGGTAAAGCGGATTCGTTAAAATGCTAACGTGGATCGGAGATGAAGAATTCGATCTGCAATGTGGTAGCTACGGAGGCGATGAATGAACAGCGCAATTGGGAGAAGAAAGTTGAATTCCGTAATCAACGGGCTGATATCGCCTCTTGGCGTCGAACTACGTCGTCGCGGTTCGGTACCCCCATTGGTGTCCCAATATCGCAACAAACTACAAGAGGCGGCAGGGGAAATGGAAAAACTGGCGCGGGCGACAGTTTTCCCTGATCTTCCTCCAAAGATCGGCCGTTTGGAATTGATGATGCAATTAATGGGGACACAACTATCCGAGGCGCTGCACTTAGTCTGGCACCTGAGCCGGGTCCTCCACATCAAAGGCGAGGTCTGCGAATTCGGTGTTGCCCAGGGCGCAACGTCGGCGTTAATTGCCAATGAGATTCGTGAGACCAATAAGAATCTCTGGCTCTTTGATAGCTTCAAAGGGCTCCCCAGGCCCACTGATCGTGACATACTTATAGACGATATTTTTAATCTTGGTTCAATCGAACAGTATCAGGGAACCATGGCATGTGGACAGGAGCAGGTAATCGGGAGGCTGAATTCTGTCAAGTTTCCATCGGAAAGAGTTAAAGTCGTTCCGGGCTTTATTGAGAAGACGGCCAAGTACGCAAGCCTTCCGGCGGACGTTTGTTTTGCGTACGTCGACTTTGATTTCTACGAGCCCATCAAAATTGCACTGGAACTCCTAGACTCGAGGCTATCAGCCGGGGGTGTAGTCATTGTTGATGACTATGGCTTCTTTTCAGCGGGCGCACAAGCGGCTGTCGACGAGTTCGTGGAGGCGCGAGAACAAAGCTATACAAAAGAGCCCTCACCGGAATGGGCGAGCAAATTCTGTGTACTGCGTCGGAGCATGTGAGCCAGTGAGCCAGGCAGTCAATGAAGTCACATTCACAGTTCGAGTCTTGCTCTGAGATGATCATAGTTAACCCCTCTTCTTGCAAAGGGGACAGAAAACGGCGGCGATGGCTTTGTGGGAATTCCGTAATCACTGCATCGTGCGACACTCTGGAGAGCGAATTAAGAATATCGCCGCCCTGTCTCACTTGCGGCAACTTGGATTTGTGGGAATGCTAGACGTGGTTGAAGATAAGGAGCTGGATTTGAGCTTTTGCAACTTCGGAGGTAATGAATGAGCCGCGTAACAGGATGGCCGCATGCCTTTTGTCACCGTTTCGGAGTAATGACGGCTGGGAAATGGTCGTCATGCATTCGGAGGGTGAGGATAGCGCTCGACATGAACATCAAGTATCAGTACCGTGATTTCTCAATTGAACTGCCTGCGGAGCATCTATTTCCTTCATTCCAGGAGAAACACAAGCTCTATGATAGATTTCTCCCGCATCTGTGCAAGTATTTAGCGCCGGGGTCGACTATTCTCGATGTTGGAGCTAATTGCGGCTACTCATTAGCTGCGATGTACAATTCTAATAAGCGCTTGGTGTTCGTGTGCGTTGAACCGGATAATGTGTTTGTAGAGTTTCTTCGAGCGAATGCGCGGCGAATAAGAGAAGGCGATAGGGAAGCATCAATCACGATAATCGATTCGTTAGTCGGCAAGCAGATTCAGAGCGCGTCGCTTGAAGGGTCTGGCGGAACCAGAAGGGCGGTAGTGAGCGAGAGGGCAGGTTGTAAATCCTCGAAATCAGTTGACGACATTCTCGCGCAGTGCAAATGTGCGAGCGTTACCTTGCTTAAATCGGATGTCGACGGTTTCGACTATGACGTGATCGACTCGGCCGAGTTACTTCTGGACTCTTGCGCCCCTATGATATTCTTCGAATGCCAATTCGATCAGGCATCTCAAAAGGCCGGTTATGAAAGGACAATATCAAGCCTTGCGGCAAAAGGATATATAAAGTGGATTATATTTGACAATTACGGCGAGGTGGTTTTGCGTACAAATGACATGGGGGCGATGGGTCAGCTTTGCGATTATTTGTGGCGGCAGAACATCGGACGCTCCACAAGAACGATTTGGTACTACGATGTTCTTGCCGCTACAGCTAAGGATGGCGCCTTGGTGGATAAAGTGATCGATGATTATATAGCGGAGGATGTCGGGGCGCCGTGATGCTGACCGAAGCGAGAGATTTGTGAAGTTCATCCCAACAGACTCAACGTCAAAGGAGCAAGAGGCTTGAGGGTTCTCTGGTTCACGAACATTCTGATGCCGGATGCAAGTAAGCATGTTGGCCGCCCGGCAGCAAAGGGAAGCGGCTACTGGATGAGTGTGCTGCTCGATCAGCTCAAGAAGCGGAGTGACCTCAAGCTGGCTGTCGTAGCGAGCGCGGGACGGCGTGATTGCCATTTTGAGGCCGATGGAGTGGAGTATTTTGTTGTCAAAATCCCGCTGACAAGGGGGATCTGGAACCGTCTGGGAAGTTATCGCGATCAACTTCCAATCAGGTCACAGATCAAGCGATTTGCTTCCATTGTGAATGAGTGGAATCCAGATGTTGTGCATATCCATGGAACCGAGTCGGAATTTGGATTGATCAAGGCGTGGGGATATACCGACAAGCCGGTCGCCGTTTCGCTGCAGGGACTAATGACTCCATATACAGCCAAAGCCTATGGGGAGCTGGTGCCGGAGCAACTTTACGGGATAGTCGGCCGGACTTTGGGGCTGAGAGCGGCATGCCATCGGCGTTGGAAGGGATTTCAGGAGAGGAGCCCCTATGAGGAGTCGATCCTCCGGTCCGCTGAGATGATCTTAGGAAGGACTCAGTGGGACCATGCGTGGGCTCGCGCGTACCGGTCTGATGTCTGTTACCGGCATGTGGATGAGATGATGCGGCCAGATTTTTCCGAAGCGTCCAGTTGGACGCTGGAAAAGTGCAAGCGGCGCCAGATATTCTGCACGAGTGGATGCCAGCCACTGAAAGGCCTGCACACTCTCGTTGAGGCGGTTTATAGGCTTCGCGACGTATTCCCCGATGTCAGGCTCAACGTGGCGAGCGCAGGCTTTGCGCCGCGTCCTCAGAACGATTATGCTCGCTTCGTCTTGCGACTGATCCGCGAACGCGGACTGGAGCAGGCCGTCACCTTTCCCGGTCATCTTGATGCCTGCGAGCAGGTGCGCCAACTGCAACTGGCCAACTGCTATGCGATGCCGTCGTTTATGGAGAACGGGTGCAACGCGCTGCAAGAGGCGATGCTGGTGGGGGTGCCCGCCGTCGCAACATTCACGGGCGGCATCACGACAACGATAGATCCGGAACGAACTGGCCTGATGTTTCCTGTTGGCGATCCAGCATTACTCGCCTGGCAGATAGCAAGGGTCTTTCAGGATGACGGACTTGCATCTCGACTTGGCGCGAACGCGAGAATCACGGCCCTCCAAAGGCATGATCCATCGAAAGTCGAAACGCAACTACTGACAGCGTATGAGGAATTGCAGACAATGGGACATCCTGTATGAGCGGCAGTTGGCAGTCTCTACTGCGGTTCGAATCGAGGGTTGTGTGAGCGGCGTCCTGAAGATGCTGCTTCTGGTCAATAGCCCTCCCTGGGGCAGCGGCACGGGAGAGCAGTATCTGCGGTCGCTCGCCGCGCATCTTCCGCAAGGTTCGCTGTGCCGGTATTCAACCGTCCAGCAGGCAACCCCCGGCGGCCATCAGGAGTGGGTTGGATTTCCCAGCGCGGTCGCAAGGCTGCGCAGCTCGGCGCTTCCGATTCTCTCTTCGATAGCTTATGGAAGCTTCAGGCTCGGAGGATTAGAGCGCTTGCTGCGCGACGTGATCGCATTCAGCGAACGCGAGAGTCCGCAACTGCTTTGGGCTAGTCTGAGTTCGCCCGCAATGTATCTGCTGGCGCATCGAGTCGCGGCCTCTTTGAATATTCCATTGGTTTCAAGCGTGCTTGACCCGCCCGGCTACTTAGCTGCAAACATGCGTTTCGATCCCTTCACTCGGAACAGCGTCAGAGAGGAATTCAGCGCGTGTCTGCTGGCTTCGCGGCGGGTCGCGGTCGTGAGTGAGGAAATGGCCGAGGAATATGGCCGCGATTATGGGGCCGTATGCACGGTGATCCGCAGCGGCATTCATCCATCGCTGTGGGCTCCCGAGAGACGGGTAGAGCTAAATCCCGAGGAACTCGTCATCGGATTCGCGGGAAGCATGTACGGCAAGAGCGAGTGGCGGGCCTTGCTTCGGAGCATCGAATCGACGAAGGGAGTCCTTCGCGGCAGAAGAATAAGAATCAGGTTTGTCGGCAGGTGGCCGAGGCTCGGCGTGCCCCGGAGGGACTTTGTCGAACACTACCAGCCCGTTTCGCCCGCTGAAGCAATCCGCCTGATGTCTGAAGTGGACCTCTGCTATCTTCCTTACTGGTTTGATCGCCGGTACGCGGAAACAGTCGAGATGAGTTTTCCGAGCAAGCTACCCGCGTATGTCGCAGCCGGAAGGCCAGTGCTGTATCACGGCCCCGCAGAGTCAACCCCCGCGCGCTTCCTTAAGAGATATCCGGTTGGTGTCTCGTGCCACTCCAATCAACCCGCGGCGCTGTTGGAAGCCATCGAGCGGTGCGTCTGGGATACGGACTTGCGCAGAGGCTATTCGGCAGCCCGTTCAAGAGCGCTTGAGGTAGAGCTTGGCCTGGAGGCGATGGTTTGCGGTTTTGCCGATTTTCTGGGCGTGGAGCGCTCCGAACTGGCGCCTCTGCGCAGAGCGGATTGAGTTTCCATAACCCTTTTCCGAAGCTGAATCTTAGTCGACTATTACTGTTGTCCAACTGAGTTATTGAGGCAAGATGCAAGTAATGACCCTGACCGTTCGCACGATGGTAATCCAAATCGCCGCGATACTTCTGATTGTGGGGATTGCGTGCATTCCTTCAAACGGAAAGGAAATCGTCCTTGGCATTCTGATCGTGGCCGCATGCTTTACTCCAGTCTTGGCTTTGGAGTGCCTTGCCGCGGGAACAATTATCTATTACGTCAGCTCACCCTTTGGGGAGCCGGGCGTTGCGGCCACTACGATGGTGACTGTACTTAAGTGGGTACTCATGTTTGCGGCCTTTGGGCGCAGTTTATTTTCGCGCGTTGAGCCATCAGCGGCTTATAGGCGTCTTATGTATTGCTGGGCTGCGATGACTGCCGCTCTGCTGTTCAATGCATTCTTCATAAGCATATTCCCGACAATCTCTGTTTTCAAGGCGATCAGCTTTTCCTTGGGGCTGCTGTGCGCCCTTCGCCTGGCAATGCTGACTGCAAAGCGAAATTCGGAGATGCTGCTTTTTATTGCCGCGCTGGGGACGGCTGTCTTCATTGCTTCCGTCCCGCTCCTCGGAATGAGTGCCGGCCGCTCCAGGGCTGGCGATAAGTTCAATGGAATCCTGTACCACCCGCAGGCCTTGGGAATTTTGCTTCTTATGACTGGAGCAGCGGCGTTCGTTACAGCGATCAGGGCGCCTCAGCTCCAGCGAGCACTTGTGGTTGCAGGGCTGGCTCAATGGCTGATGATTCTTCTCACGCGATCTCGAACGCCCCTGATGGCGCTCGCGCTAGGAGGCGTTGTCTATCTGTGCGAGGCATTTGTGCGAAGAGGGAGAGATATACGGGTTCGTTATCTCGTAAGCCCCGTTGGAGTCATCGCGATTGTAGGTCTTATGATTGGCGTTCTGATTACGCCGGGGGTAAAGGAAGACTTCCTTCTTTACTTGCAAAAGGACCAGGGTGAATCGGTGGATTTTGGGAATCCGGAGCTTTCTTTGTCGGAATCGTCCCGCGGGCATCAGATCTTCGATACCTTGGGACTCGCTGAAGAGCATCCCTTGTTTGGCGCCGGTTTTGGAGTAAATGGAGATTCTGAATCAAATATGGCCGCCAACGGGGTTCAACTTGGGGGCATTCCGCTGAGCGCTCCGGTCGAGCAGGGATTTCTGCCGCTCGCGTCAGTAGCCCAGCTCGGCATTGTTGGTTCGCTTTTTGTATTGCCGTTTCTCTATTTGATATTCAGATTGGCGCGGCAAGAGTCCGGGGAAACTTCTGCATTGTTTGCCGTGGTTCTAGGAGTTAATTTAGGAGAAATGATCTTCTTTTCAGTTGGGGGAATTGGGCTTTTGATGTGGATTATCCTCATGCTTTTTGCAGTGAGAGGCGACATTTCGCATTATGCTTTAAGGTTCGCGCGCAGATGAACTGGACGTTTTGGCAGAACATTGTATCTCCCCATCTTGCTCCGTTGGAGCGAGGTCTCGCGTCTTTCCCGAATCAAACGGTGACCGTCGTGGCAGAAGGGGAACCTGGAGCGCATCGAAAATCCATAGGATGGAGGACACCTGACTGTTCGCCGGCACGGGTGCTGATTAGACCGACGGACGCGGATGTCGAGCTTCTGGTCAAAGCAGGCAATGGGCCCTTATCGGTCCATCTGCTCAGCGGATGGGCGGATGTTGCGCTGAATCGGAGAGTTCTTCCCCACCTGGCTAAAACCGGCGCGCTCATTGGACTCATATCGGAGAGCCCAGACAGCCGGGGCATCCTGGGATTGGCTCGCAGGACTAAGTATCGCTTGGATCGATATCGGTCTGGCCGGCATTTGGATTTTGTTCTTGCCATGGGGCAGTTGGGAGTTCGATGGTTTAGTTCTGCCGGATATGATGCTCTGCGCGTCTTTCCATTTGGATACTTGACAGAGAGCCCAGTTGTGACCGTGAAGGACGGGAGCGAAAGAAGTATAAGTGGCGCTTTTCGAATTCTTTATCTAGGGCGCATTATTGGACTAAAGGATGGCGTCACGGCAATGCGGGCATTGGCTGGCCTTGCGGCAAACGACTGGGAATTCGATGTGGTTGGAAACGGCGAGGAACTGCAGCGCTGGAAAAGGGCTGCTGCCGCCAGCGGCCATTCCGACCGAATTCGCTTTAGCCCTGCGGTCAACTATAAAATGGTCGGCAAACTGCTTGAACAAGCGGACCTGCTGCTGCTTCCGAGCAAAAAGGAAGGCTGGGGCGCAGTCGTGAATGAGGCGCTCATGTGCGGCGTGCCAGTTGTCTGTAGCGATAGGTGTGGCGCCGTGGACCTGCTGCGTGAACCATGGCGCGGTTCGGTCTTCAAAGCTGGCTCGGTGACAAGCTTGCAGAAAGCACTTCAAGGATGGATCGATCACGGAAAGCGCGATGCAGAGTCCAGCGCGCGGATCAGGCAGTGGTCGTCCGCTATTGAGGGGCCGCAGGTGGCGCGCTACCTCGTCGAAATTGTCGATTACCTCCAGCAAGGTGGAGCGCGGCCGCAGCCGCCCTGGTACTGAAGAATCGGGCATGAAGAGTACTATTGGGAGATGTGCAATTATTGATACGAAGAGCGATCGAGGAGAGAAGAAAGTGAGATGGCAAAAGAGCGCAGCAGCGCAGGCGGAGATTTCGAGGGTCTGAAGAAGACGATTCTCATTCTTGTCAGCCACTATCTGCCGGGGTTTAAGGCTGGGGGCCCAATCCGAAGTATAGCCGCGCTGGTCGAAAAACTGGATGATGAGTTTGAGTGTAAGATTATCTGCGGGGATCGCGATCTTGGAGACAAGCAGTCACTTGCGGGTGAGCCGGTGGGGCGTTGGTATAGGTATGGTTCAGCAAGCGTGCTGCGGATTCCACCTGGACTTGCAGGGGCATGGATGGTAGTTCGAGCTCTGCGGCAGGAGAGCTATGACGTTCTATATCTAAACGGCCTTTTTGAGCGTGCATATGCAATGCTGCCACTCATGTGCAGGAAGGCACGGCTACTGCCGCAAAAGCCGACTGTGCTGGCCCCGCGGGGTCAGTTGTCGCCGGGTGCGCTCAGCCTTAAGAGGAAAGAGAAATCGCTATACATCAAGCTGTCAAGATGGCTTGACTTTTACCGGAAGATTATCTGGCATGCGTCCACCAGCCTGGAAGAGGCCGATATTCGACGAGTAATGGGGAATCTTCCGGCCATCGACGGCGCAGGCATTCAGTCAACCAACTCGGGGGAGTATGAAAGGGGTAACTCAGGAGCGATTGCTATCGCGAAGAACATGCACTTAACGTCGCAGCGCGCTGCGGAACCGAAGCGGCGCAAGCGCGCAGGGCAGCTTCGCTCCGTTTTCGTGTCGCGGATCTCTCCGATGAAGAACCTGTTGGGCGCTCTTAGGATGCTCGAAGGATTGGCGGGCGATGTTTCGTTTGACATTTATGGTCCCGCCGAAGACCTGGAATACTGGGGTAAATGCAAGAAGGCGATTAGCATGCTGCCACCCAACGTTCGGGTAAACTATATGGGGATGATCGAGCATGAAAGAGTTGGGGAGGTGTTTGGCGGGCACGACTTGTTCTTGTTTCCAACCCTGAGTGAGAACTATGGACACGTGATTTGCGAGGCGCTGAGCGCGGGCTGCCCGGTGCTGATCAGCGACCAAACCCCTTGGCGTAGCCTGGAGAGCCAAGGTGCCGGCTGGGATGTTCCGCTTGAAGACACTGAGCGATTCCGAGCCATCTTGCAACAGTGCATAGATGCCGAAGAAGAATGGTATGACGCGCTTGTGGCTCGGGCAGCCGCATACGGAAACATGGCTGCTTCCGATCCGGTTATCATTGAAGAGAATCGCAACCTCTTCAGATATGCCGCGTCTCAAGCCCAAATGGTACCACCGCCAACGGTATGATAGTCGGCAATGGCCTATCTTAAGGTCTCGACTGTTCAAGTCTAGGAATTCAAAAAGGAGCCGATAGGATGAGCTCAAGTATGCTTTTGGGAAAAACGCTTCTGATTACCGGCGGCACCGGAACCTTCGGGAATGCAGTGCTGGAAATGGCTGGCAAATGCGGTCTAGGCGAGATCCGCATCTTTAGCCGCGATGAAAAGAAGCAGGACGACATGCGGGGGCAACTGAAGAATTCCGCTGTAAAGTTCTATATTGGAGATGTACGGAATTACGATAGCGTCTTGCAAGCAATGCGCAATGTGGATTTTGTCTTCCATGCCGCGGCGCTGAAGCAGGTTCCGTCGTGTGAGTTTTTTCCTATTGAAGCAGTGCTGACGAATACACTCGGCGCTGAAAACGTAATGAAGGCCGCTCTTGTTTCAAATGTCCGAAAGGTAATTGTCCTCAGTACTGATAAGGCTGTGTATCCGGTAAACGCAATGGGGATGTCGAAGGCCCTGATGGAAAAGTGCATGGTGGCAAGGGCTCGGGTTTACAGAGACAGCTCCACGGTGCTTTGCGGAACGCGGTATGGAAACGTGATGGCTTCCCGTGGGTCAGTTATTCCGCTGTTTCTCAATCAGATTCAGGCTGGCGAACCGCTGACCGTGACTGATCCGAACATGACTCGCTTTATGATGACGATTGAGGGGGCAGTGAACTTGGTGCTTTATGCCTTTGAAAATGGCACTCCAGGAGACATTTTTGTGCAGAAGGCTCCGTCAGCGACAATTGGCACTCTAGCCGGGGCTCTGGTAAGGCTGATGGATGCAAAGAACCAGATTCGAGTCATCGGGACCCGCCACGGGGAAAAGCTCTACGAAACACTCTTAAACAGGGAGGAAATGGCTCAGGCCGAGGACCTCGGCGAATATTACCGCGTTCCGGCCGACGTGCGCGATCTGAATTATTCGACATTTTTTAGCGCCGGCAAGACAGGCGTTTCCGAAACCGTCGACTACAATTCGCACAATGCAGAATTGCTGGACGAGGACGCGATGATGAGGCTGCTGATGAGGTTGCAGTGTGTGCAGGATGCCATGAAGAGCAAGATGGCGTCAGCATGACGAGGATTCTTATTACCGGGGGAAGGGGCTTTCTGGGGCGCAACCTTGCAGCTCACCTCAGGGTGCGCAACGACTGCGAAGTTGCGATCTTTGATCAACAGGATTCGAGTGAAGACCTGAGGAAATGGCTGCTGGAGGCCGACATTGTCTTTCATCTTGCAGGCATCAACCGGCCAGAGAATCCATCTGATTTCGAATCGGGAAATATCGCGCTGACGGAGCAGATCTGCCAGATTCTGATCGAAGGAGGGCGCATTCCAAAGATCATTTTCAGTTCGTCGATTCAGGCGGAATTGGACAACCCTTACGGAAAGAGCAAAGCAAGGGCGGAAAGCGCGTTGCGCCAATTCTCTGTCAGAACTGGCGGGATTGTGCGGATCTACAGGCTGAAAAACCTTTTTGGAAAGTGGTGTCGTCCCAACTATAACTCAGTCACAGCGACCTTTTGCCACAATATTGCGAACGACCTTTCCATCGCCATCTCCGATCCGGACCGTATGTTGGAACTGTGCTACGTTGACGATGTGGTGGAGTCTTTCTTGTCTGAGATCGATGGTAAACAGGTGGATGGCGACCCCGGAAGCAGGGTTCATTGCTATTCAATTCAGCTTGGCGACCTGGCAGGAAGGATTCAAGCATTTCACGAAATGAGATCGTCACTCACGCTGCCAGACTTTTCTGACCGGTTTAACCGAGCCCTTTACGCTACGTATCTTTCATACGTGCCTTCGGAGGAAATACAACAGAGTCTTGCGGTAAAGTCAGACGCTCGCGGAAGTCTGGCGGAATTTATAAAAGAAAAGCACTTCGGACAAATATTCGTCTCAAGAACCCACCCTGGGGTAACGCGAGGAAACCACTATCATCACACCAAGACAGAGAAGTTTCTCGTGGTGGAGGGGGACGGATTGATTTCCATGAGGGCCATACAAAGCGAAACCGTTGAAGAGTATTTTGTGACGGGCAGCGCATACCAGGTGATCGATATCCCGCCTGGAATGACGCACTCGATCAGGAACGTCGGGACTGGAGAGATGGTAACATTATTCTGGGCGAGCGAGATTTTCAATCCCGATCGCCCGGATACCTATTATCTTCCTGTTGACTTCAAGGCGCAGGGAGATTCGGTGGTCGTGGAGAGGAAATGAAGGTAGCAACCATTGTGGGCACGCGGCCCGAGATCATACGTTTGTCACGGGTGATTGCGGCACTGGATCATTTTACGAACCATGTGCTGATTCACACTGGCCAAAACTACGATTATGAACTAAGCCAGGTATTCTTTGAAGACCTGGAGATTCGAAAGCCAGACTACTTTCTCGAAGCAGCGGGCAAAAGCGCAGCGGAGACTATCGGATTAGTGATCTCCAGATCCAGTGATGCGCTGGCTGAAGCAAGACCTGATGCAGTGTTGATCTTGGGCGATACGAACAGTTGCCTTGCCGCGCTGTCTGCAAAACGGTTGAGGATTCCTGTCTTTCACATGGAAGCCGGAAACCGCTGCTTCGATGAGCGGGTTCCCGAGGAGATTAACCGAAAAATAGTTGACCATATTAGCGACATAAATCTGCCATATAGCGACATTTCGCGTGAATATCTGCTTCGTGAAGGAATTGCGCCGGATCGAGTGATAAAGACAGGAAGTCCGATGTATGAAGTGTTAACACACTATCGGGGAAAGATCGATCATTCCGATATCCTGACACGGCTTTGCTTGACTAAAGACGGTTACTTCGTGGTAAGCTGCCATCGCGAGGAGAACATTGACTCGGTGCAACATTTTCAGGACCTCGTGAGAGTCCTGGAAAGCGTGGCAGTGCGTTACCAGTTGCCTGTGATTGTCTCAGTGCATCCGCGCACGCAGAAGCGGATTGACGAAGAAGGCGTAAAGTTCTCTGAGCTTATCCGCCTTATGAAGCCGATGGGTTTGTGCGACTATGTCAAACTGATGATGAACGCCAAGGCAACCTTATCCGACAGCGGTACCATTACGGAAGAATCGTCGATTCTTAACTTTCGGGCGCTGAATATTCGCGAAGCGCATGAGCGCCCGGAAGGCATGGAAGAAGGGGCGGTCATGATGACCGGCCTGGACCCGGAGCGCGTTTTGGATGCCTTGAAGGTTTTGGAGGGCCAGCCGACCAGCCAAGGTCGGTCGCTACGGCTTGTGGCAGATTACAATATTTCGAATGTATCTGAAAAGGTGGTCAGGATCATTTACAGTTATGTGCACTACGTTAACCGCTTGGTCTGGCATAAAGCGTGAAGACAGAAAGCCTGACTGACCGGTTGAGATCATTCTGTAGGTCGCATCCGTAGCACTGCAAGAGGGTAGACTGCATGCGCATACTGATTTTGGTTGTGTATTATCCGCCGAGCACAACGTCCGCGGCTCAAATGATGTGCGATCTTGCCCGGGAGTTTATTCGACAAGGTCATGAAGTGATGGTTGTTACGCCGAGTGATTCTGTTAAAGGCGCGACTTGCAGCACTCTAGAGGATAACGTGACCGTGGTGCGGGTTAAGGCTGGCAACATGAAGTCCGCCAACAAGATACTTCGGTTGTGGCGGGAGAGCCGGCTGTCAGCTAATATCTGGAACAATGCACGAGATGTCTTTAAGAGAAATCCTTGCGAATTGATCGTATCCTACTCGCCGACGATTTTCTTCGGAGAGTTAGTGAGTCGTTTGAAAGTGTTATGGGGATGCAAATCCTATCTCGTTCATCGGGATATGTTTCCTCAGTGGGCAGTAGATGCAGGCGTGATTCGCGAAGGCGGGTTACTACACCGCTATTTGAAGACAAAGGAAAAGGAGCTCTACAGTTCCGCAGATGTTATCGGAGTGGAAGCTCCCGGCAATCTTTCCTATTTTCAGGCTGGATTGCGGGGCACCAGCCTTCCCGCGGAGGTTCTCTATAATTGGACCAGCTCGCTAGCTGTTCCGTCGGGCGTTTCTGGTTGGCGCGAGAAGCTCGGACTTGATGGAAAGGTCATTTTCTTTTACGGAGGAAATATAGGCATTGCTCAGGACTTGGATAACATTGTGCGGTTGGCGGCTGGGCTGCGAGACCGGGACGATATGTTCTTTTTGTTGATGGGAAATGGCAGCGAGGAGCCCCGACTCAATCGCATGATTGATCGGCTTGGCTTGCACAATATCAGGATTGTTCCCGCGGTACCTCAGGAGGAGTACCTGCGTTGCCTCTCTGAGAGTGATGTGGGATTAGTGAGCCTTGACCAGCGCCTTCGATCCAACAATATGACCGGGAAGGTTCTTAGCTATTCGCTGTGCAGTAAACCTATTCTTGCAAGTGTGAATCCAGGCAATGATCTGATGGACCTTTTGCGCCGCGCTGACGCTGGAATCGCATGCACGAATGGGGAAGATGGAGAACTTAAGAGCGCAGCGTTGTTGCTGTGCTCGGAACGTCTTGCCCGGCAGCGAATGGGACAGAATGCGAGATCCCTTTGCGATACCGCGTTTTCGGTCAAGGCGGCTGCCAGACAGATTCTTTCGCATTTTGTTTCTGAGCCATCTGAAGCCAAGAGTTGAACTCGAGAACGCGCGTAATGCGAGAATGCACGGGGGTGACCTATGTTGGCAAGAGAGATTATGAGGCAGAGCAACGATGTGTAAGCGTGTCTTAGTTACGGGTGCGAACGGATTTGTTGGGCAGCATCTATGCAGAAGACTACTCGAAATGAGGAAGGAAGTGAGCGCATGTATTCGCGAGGAGGCGGATTCATCGGTTTTTGGAAATGCTGCAGACTCTCTGAGAATCCAGAGAATACCCTCTTTGGGCTCCGGCGCCGATCTTTCCAAAGTATCTCTTGATGTTGATGCCGTAATACATCTCGCAGGACGGGCTCATATTATGCGCGACGACGCTGCTGATCCACTGGATGAGTTTCGGAAAGTGAATGTGGGCGGAACAGAGTCTCTTGCGTTGATGGCATCACGGAAGGGCGTAAAGAGATTCATTTATGTAAGTTCGATCAAGGTTAACGGCGAGGCCACTTACGGGAGGCCGTTTTGCGCGGACGATCCGCCTGGCTTCTCTGATCCTTATGGGCAGTCGAAGTGGGAGGCAGAGGAGGGCTTACGCAAGATCGCGGCAAAAGCCAATATGGAATGGGTGGTTGTTCGGCCGCCATTGGTATACGGTCCTGGGGTACGAGGCAATTTTCTTACGTTGCTGAAGTGCGTGCTGCGTGGCATCCCGCTGCCTGTAGGAAGCTTGAAAAACCGGCGAAGTCTAGTCAGCGTGTATAACCTTAGTGAGTTTCTTTGTCTCTTGCTAGATCGTCCAGCGGCGGCGAATAGTCGCTTTGTCGTTGGCGATGCGGAGGACATCTCCACTCCGGATCTGATTCGGCGCATGGCCGGGGCGTTGCAGTGTTCGGCACGAGTGGTGCGCTGTCCGGAAACAGTTTTGCATTTGGCCGGAACCCTGCTAGGGAAGAATGCAGCAGTCCAGCGCCTTTGTTCATCCCTCGTGATTGACAGGGAGAAGACGAGCAAGTACCTTGATTGGAGTGCCCCAATGACCATCGATTGGACCTTAGACCGGACAGCCGAGTGGTTTTTAGGCAAGAGGCTCCGATTATGAGAGGTGTCTGAGTGCGCTTGATTGTGTTTGTGCTGGTTGAGCGGCTTGTGAAAAAGAGATGCAGACTCGATCGTTCGGTTTAGCTCCTCTTTCCAAGAAATACAGATAACTCAAAGGCTCTGGAGATAGCCGATGTTTTGGACCAAGCGAGTATTTGACGTGGTGGTGGCTTTCCTGTTGTTGCTGATTTTGCTGCCGCTGCTTGTGGCGCTTGCTTTGATTATCAAAGCAACGTCAAAGGGCCCTGCTCTTTATTGGTCCGATCGAATAGGCAGGAATAATCAGATCTTTCGGATGCCGAAGTTTCGAAGCATGCGGGTGGACACGCCGCAGCTTGCCACTCATCTCTTAGTGAATCGGAAAGACTACTTGATTCCGATCGGCAATTTTCTTCGCCGATCGAGTCTGGATGAACTACCCCAATTGTGGAGCATTGTTGTGGGGGATTTGAGCTTTGTTGGGCCGCGCCCCGCTCTATTCAATCAGGACGATCTCATTGCGCTTCGCACGGAGCTTGGCATTCACAAACTTGTGCCTGGATTGACTGGTTGGGCGCAAGTGAACGGCCGCGATGAATTGCCAAATGAGGCAAAGGTGCGGTACGACTATGAATATCTACAGCGCCGGTCCTTTATGTTTGATCTCCGGATTATTGCCATGACATCACTAAAGGTTCCACGTTGCGTGGGTGTAAAGCCTTGAGGTGCACCGAGCGGCGGGGTAAGCAGGCAGCATGGATTCAATGCAATCTGCGGAATCGCTCTTGCTCAAACGCCTTTCATCCACCTTGGCCACAAAAGATGATTGATAGCTATTATTGACGCTCGCAATTCAGCACGGCGGCTTTATCGCGCGCGCTGCCAATTGAGCGATATCCAGCAACTGTGGCCCGCCTTCATCCCTCTCTGCCAGTGCATCGCGAAACATGCTGTTGCAGAAAGGGCAGGCCGTCGCCAAGGTCGCCGCTCCGGTTGCAGCGAGTTCCGCCGCGCGTACTTGGCTGACCCGTTCGCCGCTCTCCTCGCCTAAAAAAGCCAGTCCGCCACCAGCCCCGCAGCAAAAGCTGCGCTCATGATTGCGCGGAGCCTCCACCAACTCACCAGCCATCGCCACAATCTTCCTCGGCTGTTCGTACACCTCGCGATAACGCCCTAAATAGCATGGATCGTGGTAAACGATTTTCTCCTCACTGCTCTGCCTGGGCAGCTTATCGGCGAACCGTGCCAGAAGCTCGCTGTGGTGCTCAACCGGCGGCGGCGTGCCGTACTCCTTCCAGTCTTCCTGAATGGTCCTCACGCAATGCGGACAGATGGTGACGATCTTCTTCACCCTGTTCTCAGCAAGCGCTCGCAGGTTTTCCTCGGCCAGTTGCTGGAAGAGCAAATCGTTGCCCAGCCGCCGCACCGGGTCGCCGGAGCATTTTTCTTTGCGCAGCACGCCATAACTCGCTCCCAGGAAATTCATCACGCGGGCAAAGTCGGCCACGATCTCTCGGCCTTTAGGGTCATAGCCTCCCATGCAGCCCAGCCACAGACAATACTCCTGCGTCCCGTCGAAAATCGGCAGGCCGGCCTTTTCGATGAACTTGTCGCGCTCTCCAGCGCTCAACCCCAAAGCATTTGACCCGCGTTCCAACGCCAGAAAGAGCTTCGCCCCGTATTCGTTCTCCCAAACGCCGGTGTTCACCGCCCCGCGCCGCAGGCCGATCAAAATCGGCAGATGCTCAATCCCTACCGGGCACTGAAACTCACACGCACCGCAGGTGGTGCACTGGAAGGGAGCTTCCATGGCGTTGTACTTGCCCAGCAGCGGCTCCTCCGCCGCCGGGCCAAGGTCGTTCAAATAGCTCCTTAAGCCAAGAATGATTTCTTTAGGGTTCAGCAGCTTGCCTGTGCTTGCTGCCGGGCAGTGCTCGGTGCAGCGACCACACTCGACGCAGGAATAGGCCTGCAGACTCACCAGCCTGGTCAGGTCCGTCCCTGCCACCAGCCCAAAGTCCTCATCGCCCGCCAGCGGAGGGATCCGGCTGAAGCCGCCGCGCGACAAAAAGACAGTGGCCGGGCTCAGCACCAGGTGCAGGTGCTTCGTATGGGGAATGATGGGCAGAAAGGTCAGAATAGCCAGCGTGTGCGTCCACCAGAGCACCCGCGCTGCGGGGCTGGCATCCGCGACAAAAAATGATGCCAGGTAAGTTGCCATCAGCAGGAAGATCAGCAATGCGATGAAGCCGGACTCCCAGGAAAGCTTCTTGCCAAGCCATTTGGGCCGCACCAGGAAGCGCCGGACAAAAAGCCCCATGATGCCCACTGCGCAAGCCAGCGCAAAGGCCGCTGCAAGGTAAGAGTAGAAGCGGCCAAACCACCCGGCAGGGTCCAGAAAGCCCACGCCCAGCCCCACGGCGAAGTGGTTCAGCGTGACCAGCGCAAAGGCGCAGAAACCCCAGAAGACAAAGGCATGGGCCACGCCGGGGAGCGGGCGCTGGCGGATGACCTTGGCCTGGCAGAGCACCTCCCGCACAAGCTCCCAAGCCCGTCTCCCGATCGGGAAGAGGTGGAAGTCCTCGTCCTTCTTCGATTTCAGGATCTTGTCGAGAACCGCGCCGAAGCGCTGCCAGAAGGCGGTCGCTGAGGCTGCAACCAGCACGACGAGAAGCAGTTTCTCCGCCAGGGAGAAGTGCAGAGGCTCAGCGAGAGTTGGATTTAGAAGAAGCATAAGCGAACCAAGCAAAGATACATGATTCGCTGGCAATCTGTCGCGTTGAAAGCGGGACTGAGCATCAATTCAAGCAGCAGAGAAATGGCACAGGCTGAGGCTCATGCTGCTGAGAGAATGAGTGGCGCCTGCCGTTGCGGGGCGCTTTCCGACTTGTTCAGGGTTTCTTTGCCACCAGCTCTATCAGCCGGTCGCGAGCCGCTACATCGGCAGGGAAGGGCGCTCTCTGCTTCCGGATTTCGTTCAAAAGCGCGAGAGCGTAGTCGCAGACGCGAAAGTGGAACTGCGCATTGACCGCTGCTCCCTCTGAGCCAAAGACCGGCGCGGGACGGGTGGCCTCCGGCTCCGACGCCGAATCACCGGAGGCGATGCACGATGCAGGATGCAAGGCGGCGCAAGCGGGGTCTGCTGGTCGCTGGTAGCGCTACGAAAAGGCACCCTATATCGGGCGAATGCACCATGTTTGGTGCAAAGGTACCCTATTTTGAACAAATGTCGGAAATACTTGATCCGCAAGTCACACATGATAAATTGGTTGCCTGGACAAAGGCGAACAGAAGGAGTATGGACCTCGTAGAATTTTGGCGAAGGCGGTGGACGGTGGACCCAGAACAGTGGTCAGTGATGGGCCTGCGGCTCTGGGGACTGTTCATATTTCGATTCTGCGCCTTTGGGAAGTAATTATATGCAAAACCCGGCGCGCATTTTGCGGCGGAGGGGGACGCAACTGAGGGTAGAGCAAAACCAGGATTCCCATGCCTGAAATGGTCTCGTCAAGGGTATTGATGGTATTGCTATCTTGAGGAAATCAACGCCTGAGGTTCATGGCCCTGGGTACAACTATCGTGGTTTTGCGCCAGGCAACTCGCGATACCGCTCCAGCATGGCGGAGGTAATCTCCGAACTGGCCGGCCAATGGCCGCGCCTCTGTCCCGAATGAGTCTCGTAGCGCTCAAGATGCGCCGGGTCGGGCTGGACCACACGGCCATTCTCCAGGAACAGCAGTCCCGCCTTCTCCGTGGGCATGTGCGCAACAAAGGCCTCGGCCCCCTCAAGAGCAGCGCGAAGGCGGGCCAGGATGTCAGCCGGGTCGATTGGTTCGGTGGTTACCAACGCCTTCCAGTCGGCAGCCGAATGGCGGGCATTGCGCCGAATCTCTGCGATAAGGCCTTCTGGGGTAAAGCCAGGTGACTTGTCCACCGCCGCCCAAACTATGGCGCCCAGCGGAAGCACGGTCTCGTGGGTGGTTACGAGATCGACAATGTCGCGCACCTCGCGCCGCCCGGCAGCGGCCATGGCCTTATTCAAGGCCAGATCAACTGGATGCAGGACATAACCGAAGACTTTATCTTGAAGGGCCGGAAAGAAGCGATAGTCGCTGTCGGCAACCCATTCCAGGCGGGTTAACTCATCCTCCATCCCAATCTGTGCGGTGTGGATCGAAGGAAGCTGGCGCAGCCAGGTGACGCTATAGCCTGCTGCTTCCAGCGCGTGGGCGTCGTTAAGGGCGGCTTCAGCAACACGATCCTCCCGGTCATGGAATATGTCGATATCGCCGGAGCGGCGCAGGGTGTTGCGGTTCAGCGGCGTCGAGCCTCCGACAAAGCTCTCCGGGCTGCGGTGCGAAGCCAGCAGCCGCAAAATGTCGATTTGCAGACTAGACAGCGGCATGGCAGGCTTGCTCGATTTGCTCGGCAAGGCGGCGTGCGGCGAGATCACCTTCGATACGCAAAGAACGCGCGACAATCAGCGCATCCTCGGGCGAAGGCACCTCGAAGGCACGAAAGTTCCACAGGGCGTGAGTGCCGTACTCCGCGAAGGCCCGCCTGTAGAGGCTCACATAATCGGGTTGGACTGTCTCTGCGCTCATCGAATGCCGTCCTGTGGTCATTATGAACGCAGCCGCGAAGACAGGCAACTTTCTGAGAACGATAGGATCGGAATATCTTGAGGCGCCTCTCACTGGGAATCGGGCAGCCGGTCAAACAGCCCCGGCATAGTATCCTATCCCTAGCGTCTCGCGGAGGCCATCTTCGCTGCAAACTACTTTCGGGGGATTCCTTTGCCAACCTATCTTGTAACCGGAGCGGCGGGCTTCATCGGTCGTTCGATTGCCGCGGCCCTGCTGGCTCAGGGTTACGCCGTGCGTGGCATAGACAGCTTCATTACCGGCAGGCGCTCGAATCTGTTTGGACTGGAAGCGATGGAGTTCGTTGAGGGCGATCTGGCCGATCCGGAAGCCTGTGCGAAGGCCTGCGCCGGAGTTGAAATCGTCTTCCATGAGGCGGCGCTGGCCTCGGTGCCGCGCTCTGTGCGCGATCCCGTGACCACCAACCTTCACTGCGTTGACGCCACGCTCAACCTGCTGGTGGCCGCCCGCGCCGCCGGAGCGCGGCGGGTAATCTTTGCAGGCTCGTCTTCGGCATACGGCGATACGCCCACTCTGCCCAAGCACGAACAGATGGTGCCGAACCCCATCTCCCCTTATGCGGTGGCCAAGCTTGCCGGCGAGTACTATATGAGCGCCTTCACCCGCGTCTACGGTCTGGAGACGGTCGCGCTGCGCTACTTCAACGTCTTTGGCCCCTATCAGGACCCCTCCTCGCACTACTCCGGCGTTCTGGCTATCTTCTGCCGCCGGATGCTGGCCGGAGATCCGCCCACCATCTACGGCGATGGCGAGCAGAGCCGCGACTTTACCTACATTGACAACGTTGTCCATGCCAACCTGCTGGCCGCGTCCGCCCCGGCGGAGAAGGTCTCCGGGCGCATGATGAACACGGCCACCGGCGTCCGCATCACTCTGAATGAAATCTTCGAGATTCTCGGCGAGTTGACCGGCTTCAGCGGCCGGCCGGCCTACGCTCCTCCGCGCGCCGGAGATATACGCGACTCGCTGGCCGATATTCGGCTGGCCGGGGAACTGCTCGGTTACGCCCCCATCGTCGATCTCCGCGAGGGCCTGCGCCGCACGGTCGAGTGGTACCGGAGCAGCGGCCAGGCCAATTGAGTTCTCCTCGGATGCGGCGGATTTCCCCTCCAGTTTTCCCGAATGAGGGATTCTGTTGACGGAGTTGACTCCAATCAAGCACACTTGCGGAGACCACCCTTGTAGCATTTTGCTGTTTTGAATCCCAGCTCTGCCTCCGCCGAACGAATGTCGGAATGGAGGTTCCTTTTCCGTGCAGGACCCAAAAGCTGTTCCGTACGACTCGCCCCACGACCCCCATGTCCGGCCCAATTCTGCCGCGCACAACTCCTCTGGAACCCTGCCCGAGCTTTGGCGGGTTCTGGTACGCCGCCGGCGCTTTGTTGGGTCGCTGGTGGGCGGATTGCTGCTCGCCTGCCTTCTCTATTGCCTCATCGCCCCTAATCAATATGAAGCCAGCGCCACTGTGGCCCTGCGCACCTCGCCGGCCTCGCCCCTCAGCCTACAGGCCCCGGAGGCCCTGGTCTCAGCCTCCATCCTCTCCGCTCCAGTGCAGCAGGAGACCCTGGCCAACGTCTTTCGCAGCGACCAACTCGCATGGAACGTGATTGCCGGCCTCAAGCTCTACCAGGCGCCGGGATTCATGGGCAGTTTCGCCAGCCGCTTCCCTGATTTTCACGCAGAGGCGCCCGCGCCCGATGCCAAGGCATGGCTCCTGGAGAGGTTTGAGAGGCGTCTCCGCGTCCAGACGCTCCCCCGCACCCTTCTGATTCAGATTCGCTTTCGATGCAGGGATGCGGCCCTCTCGGCCAATGTGGTGAACGCCCTCATTCGCGCCTATGGCCAGCAGGACAGCGATGCGCGCGTGCAGGCCACATTGCAGGCCTCGGAATGGCTCCAGAGCCAACTCAAGGATTTGAAACTGCGCGCCGCCCAGGACGAACAGCGGCTGGCAGCCTTCCAGCGCGACCATGACCTGCTGACCACGCCCGAAACTCTTGCCAACGGCCAGCGTGGCGAAACCCAGCACACTTCGTCCCTGGTGGAGATTGATGAGTTGGGCCGCCAGTTGGTAGCCGCCTCCACCGACCGCATCCTGCGCGAGGCCCAGTTCCGAGCGGCTTCTCAGGGCGCCCCGGAGTTCGTCATCGCCTCCGACCCGCGCCTCCAGGGCGAAAACGGCAACTTCGCCACCGCTCTGCTCCAGCAGATCAAGACCCGCCGCAGCGAACTCGAACAGGAACAAGCGCAGCTCAGCATTGAACACGGCCCAAACTTCCCCCGCGTCGTCGAGGTTCGCGGCCAGTTGCAGGATCTTGATCGGCAAAAACAGGCGGAGGACGCTCGCCTGGTCGAGCAATTCCGCAGCGCCTGGCAGACTGCGGTCGACCGCGAACAACTGGTCCGCAAAAATCTCGCCGAACTCACCGCCGAAGGTATGAAAGCCGATGAAGCGGCCACTGAGTACGCTGCCATGCGCGAGGAAGCCGACGCCAACCACGAGCTCTACGTTCGTGTGATGGAGAAGGCGGAGGAAGCGGGTCTGGCCGCCGGCGTCCAGGGCTCCAACATTTCGGTGGTGGACTATGCCAGCCAGCCGGTAAAGCCGGTGTCGCCCGATCTTCCGCTCTACCTCGCCATTACCCTGTTTGTCAGTATCTGGCTGGCGATTGGAGGCGCTTTCCTGATGGAGTCGATTCATCCCTCTATAACCAGCGCGCTCGTCGCGCTCCTGGCGGTTGCCTTGGCCGCCGCCGCAGCCAACGCCCAGGCGCCCACCCCCAACACTTCGGGCCTGCCTACGGGAGTCGTCCGCATTCCCTCCTCGCAGCAACAGAATCCCAATCTGCCCAATCCGAAAGAATCTCCCGCCGTGTGGGATAGCGCAGGCCAGGCGGGTCTGCCGCCACTGGCTGCTGCGCAGTCAGCCTCGCCCATGCCCGCCCCCATCGCTCCCGGAGATTTTCTCGATGTCAGCGAGGTCCACACCCCGGAGTTCCATTCCGTGGTGCGCGTCTCTGCCTCGGGCACGGTCGCGCTTCCCATGATCCATGATGTCCAGATTGCCGGTATGGACGAGCAGACTGCGGCGCACGCCATTGAGGCGGCCTTGATCGCCCAGGGCATGTTGCTCCACCCGCAGGTCTCCGTCCTCGTCACCGCCTACGCCGGGCAGGACGTGAGCGTGCTGGGCGAGGTGGTGCGCCCCGGCGTCTATCCCTACACTCTGCACCATCGGCTGCTCGACCTGATATCGGCAGCCTCCGGTCTTGCGCCCAGTGCCGGCCGCCTGGTCAACATCTTCCATCGCGATGACGCCAAGACGCCGCATCCGGTCGTCCTCGACCCCAGCGGAACCGACACCGCCTCGGACCACAACCCCGAACTGGCCCCCGGCGACACCGTTCAGGTCAGCCGCGCCGGCCTGGTCTTCGTCGTGGGCGATGTGCAGCGTCCCGGCGGCTTTCCAGTCGATCCGGCGCAGGGGCTGACTGTCGTGCAGGCTCTCTCGCTGGCCTGGGGGCCCACACAAAACGCCGCTACAACCAAGGCCATTTTGATCCGCGAGCAAAAGGGCGGGCGCACCCTCACCAGCCTCAACCTCAAGCGCATGTTGCACGGCGAGGAGCCCGACCAGCCCGTTCACGACCGCGACATCCTCTTCGTTCCTGATTCAGCGGCAAAGAACCTGTGGAACCGTACCATGGAGTCCGCCATCCAATCCGCCATAGGCGTCACGATTTATGCTGGACTGGTCTATTCCCAGAGGTTCTGAGTTGCCAAAAGGATTAGGGAGGAGTCTTCTATTGTCTAATTCCATCATGCACAAGCGGACTGGCCGCATAACATTCCTGCTCTCTTCTGTGTTGGTTGCGGTTTTGGCCGGAGCAGCTGCGCACCTGGCGCAACTCCACCCAGACAGCCGGCGCGTCACGCTTGGCCTGGAATATAGCCTCGTTCTTCTGGGCGTCTTCTGGCTCAGGCTCCTCGAGCGCCGCCTGCAGGATGCCGGATTGCCGCGCTGGTCCTTTTGGCCCTATTTTCTTTTTGTCTTTACCGTGTGCTTCGGCGCTCACGCGCACAAGATCACGGATGGTCCGCGAACGCTGGCGCTCTTTCTCCTGCTGCAGATTCCGGCCTTTCTGCTTCAAAGCCAACCGGCGCAGGGCGAACCTCTTCCCGGCGCCGCCGCACAGCAGGCCGCTCGCAATTACCCCAAATACCTCAAGCCGGTCGGGCCTTTCCTGTTTCTGCTGCGCGTCTTGCTGATTGCTGCATTCTCTGCCGCGTTCCTCCACCTGGCGCAAAGAACAGGCCGCGGAGTTGCATTGTGGGAGATGTATTTCGCCGTGGTTATCCTGGGCCTCGTCTGGATCTACAACGTGGAAGGCCGCGCGCTCGATGCTCAACTGCCGAGTTGGACCTCAGCCCTCTACTGCATGATCGTGCCAGCCGCGTCCTTCCTGCCGATCTTGCTCAATCATTTCAGCTTTCGAATTGTGCTGACGTTGTTTGTCGCCCTTCAGATCCCGACGCTCTTCCTTCAAAGCAAATTCATTCTACCGAAGCTTCCACTGCCTGAGGGCAAGCAGGTGCGCCTACTGGAGTCGCTGGGAGCTTTTGACTTTGCGGTTTACATCCTGTTAATCGCCGGACTGTGGGCTGTTCTCAATCTGTTGCGCGGCGATGTTGGCGGTGGAACCTGGGCCTGGGTCTTCGATGTTGCCTTGGATGCCGGCTCGCTGACTCTTTGCCTGGCATGGATCGTGAGCGTCAAGGGACGACTGAGGAATCTGGGTCTTGCGCGTTGGTATATCGACCTTTGCGCCATCGTGCTCCTCCTGTCTTTGCTGCCTGTTTCATTGAGGATTCTGTCCTTCACTCACGCTCTTATCTTGTTTGTCGTGCTTCAGATTCCCGTCGTTTTTCTCCGAAAAGAACGACTTCCCGCGAGATTCCTCCCTGCCGAAATCGATTCCTGAGAGGTTTCGCCTGATGCGCCGCATTGCCTGGGTCTTGCTGCTGCTCTTCGCCTTCGCGATCCCGTGGGAATACTCCATGGACCTGGGTGAATCGCTCGGCAACATTGCTCGGGTACTCGGCTTGCTTCTGCTCTTCGCGGCGATTCCGGCCGTTCTTCAAGCCGGCCGCCTGCGCCCGCCCGGACCCATGCTGGTTCTGGTTCTGGCTCTTTATCTCTGGTTCTGCTGCACGTACTTCTGGACCATCGAGCCGCTCGCGACTTTGGAAAGACTGCGCGGCTACTTCCAGGAGATGATGATCGTCTGGCTGGTCTGGGAGTTCGCCGAAAGCGCCGGCGATCTCCGCTCGCTGTTGCGGGCCTACATAGCCGGCTCCTGGGTCCTCGCCATTCTTACGGTGGCCAACTTCGTCACAGCTCAGGCGGTCGCCGGCCAAATTCGCTTTGTCGCCGAGGGGCAGGATCCGAACGACGTCGCCCGCTTCCTCGACCTGGCCTTTCCCCTGGCCGCGCTGCTCTTGAACAGCGAGCGCCGCTGGCCCTGGCGTCTCCTGGCCGCAGGTTACCTGCCACTCGGTCTCCTCGCCGTCTTGCTTACGGCCTCTCGCGGAGGATTTCTGGCGGCCATCGTGGCTCTTGCAGGCAGCGGCCTCCTTCTGGCTCGCGCCCATCCAAGAAAGGTGCTCGCCGCCACCCTCGCTTTGCCTCCCATCGCTTTCCTCCTCTGGTTCATCATTCCCCACGGAACGTTTGAGCGGTTGGCCACAATCTCCGAACAGCTTCAGGGCGGCGACCTCAACCAGCGCTGGAATATCTGGGTGGCCGGTTGGCACGCATTTGTCCGCGAGCCCTTCTTCGGCACTGGCGCGGGTTCGTTTGTCTCGGCGGCTGGCCTTGCGCCCGTCGACACGGCCCACAACACGGCACTTTCCATCGCCGTCTCCGGCGGCCTCTGTGCGCTGTTCCTGGCTGCGGCCATTGTGGCCGCGGCCATCTGGTCCATCAAGCAAACCCACGGGCCGCTGCGATGGGCTTTGGCCACGACGCTGCTCGTCTGGTTCATCACCTCCCAAGTGGACACCGTCGAAGAAAACCGCGTTACATGGTTGCTCCTGGCCCTATTCGCGCTGGCCGGCCGCTTGGCCGTCGATCAACCTGTGGAACTGGACGCCTGCTTTCCCGCTGCCGAGCCCACCGATGGCAACGAACTCGTTCCAGCATAAGCCGGGAATCAAAGTTGGTCTTGTCTCGACGTAACATTGTGTGTTACGCTGTGGCTGTGATCAGGACCTTCCGGCATCGCGGCATCAAGAGGTTCTTTGAGGATGGCTCAAAAGCAGGCATCCAGCCGAAGCATGAAGCCCGGCTGCGCATCATGCTGACCGCCTTGAATCTAGCATCGACGCCGCTCGATATGAACCGGAATGGTTGGGACTGGCACCCGCTGAAGGGAGACCTCAAAGGGCACTGGTCTGTAAGCGTCAGTGGCAACTGGCGGCTGACCTTCAGCTTTGAGGGCGAGGATGCAATTCTCGTGGACTATCAGGATTACCACTAAGGAGAAATGACCATGACAATGATGCACAACCCGGCGAGCCCAGGCGAACTGCTGAGAGAGTTTCTCGGCGACACAACCGCAACCGAGCTTGCCGGGCATATTGGCGTTGCGCGCGCGACCATCTCCCGCATCCTCAATGGCCGCACTGCTGTGACGATGGATTTAAGCATCCGGCTAGGTGAGGCTTTGGCGCTCTCTCCCGACTTCTTCTCCAAGGCCCAGCTTCAGTACGACCTATGGATCGAATCGCAGAAGAAGAGGCGGAAGATCAGGCCGTTGGCGGCCTGACCACCTGCGGTGGGGTCAACTGCTTGCGGCGTGTCGAGCCAACTTATAGGCTTCCCACCCGGCTAAGATGATCAAGAAGGAGGCAACACTACCAATGCCAGACGAATCAGAGCCAGGGCAACTAACAGCGGAGATGAGGGGGCGGGCTGGGCACTATGAGATTCTCGGAGAGACTTATGCCAAGTTCGAGTTCTTTGAGAATGGATGGAATCCATACAGCAGATTTCTGGATGTTGACAAGGTGGATATGATTCTCCGTAGGCGGAGCGAAACCGGACAGCGAATTTATAGAGAAATCCAGGTCAAGTTTGGCAAGCTGTATCCTGTCGGTTCCGCGTGGGAACGAGAGCTTTTCGATTTCACTTCGTGGAGATTCTTCAAGGAGGAGGAATTTGCCAGGCAACTCGACCAGAAGGATTTCTTTGTTGCATACGTTTTGTCGCGCGATCGTGATCCCGACAAACCCGCGTATCAAGGAGATATCTTCATCTTCCCGATTCGTGAATTCGCCAGGGTCATCCGCTGCGGCATCCCCAGCAAAGGCCAGCGCAAGGTATACATCTCCCGCTTGAAAGGGGAGCAGGAGCGATGGGTTCTGCGTAAGGTAGGCCGCTTTTCCGAAATCACCGATGAGACTTGTCTGGATGTCACGGCCTATCGGCGCAATTTTGCGGCACTATTGAGGGAAGTTCCCGAGCCAATCCTGTAGACTGGCGATTGATTCCGCCAGCATGTATCGACTCCCCCAACTCGCGCGGCTCTTCCAAGGCGGCAGCGTCAACCGCCGCATTTTCCGCGCCGCCGCATCGGTCACTGCTGCCGGAATCCTCGTCAAAATCGTCGCCACCTTCAAGGAATTCACTGTCGCCGGGGTCTATGGCCGCTCCGACGCCATGGACGCCTTCCTCGCGGCTTTCCTCATCCCCAACCTGCTCATCAACCTTATCTCCGAGTCGATGAACCAGGCCCTCGTGCCCACCCTGATCCGCGTGAGGGAACGCGAAGGCCATGACCGCGCCCAGGAGCTTCTTTCGAGTTCGATGCTCTGGGTTTGCCTCTTGCTGACAGCCGCAACGGCTCTTATGGCTCTCACCGCCCACGGCTTTTTTCCCCTGATCGCCTCGCACTTTCCGCCGGAGAAGCTCGCGCTCTCCATCCGGCTCTTCTACGCCCTGCTTCCCGTGGTGCTCATCACCGGCATCGCCACCAACTGCACCGCCGTCCTGAACACCTTTGACCACTTTGCGCTGCCCGCGCTGGCTCCGGTGGCAACTCCGGCCATCATCATTCTTGGCTCGCTCCTGCTGAGCCCGCGCTACGGAATCTGGGCGATGGTCTACTCCACGCTGGCCGGCGCTCTCATCCACGCCTCGGCGGTCGCCTGGATGATGGACGCGCGCGGCTATCGCTTTCGCCTCTGGTGGCACGGAGCCACCGAAGCCACGCGCGAAGTTGCCCGCCAGTATGGCCCGGTGCTGCTCAGCGGCGTGGTGGCCTCCGGCGGCCTGCTGGTCGATCAGTCCATGGCCGCCATGCTCCCCGCTGGCAGCGTCTCCGCGCTCGCCTACGCCAACCGCTTTGTCAGCGTCGTCATTACGCTGCTGGCCGGCGCCGTCTCCTCGGCCGTGGTCCCGCATTTCTCCCGCCTGATCGCCCATCAGGACTGGGCCGGCTGCCGCCACACCCTGCGCACCTGGGTCGGGCTCACGGCGCTCGTCTCGACGCCCATCGCGCTGGCCCTGATTGCCGGCTCGCACCTGCTGATTCGCCTCACCTTCCAGCATGGCGTCTTCTCACCCGCCGACACCACTCTGGTCACCCCCGTTCTGGCCATGTACGCCATTCAGATTCCGTTCTTCGTCTCCAGCCGCGTCTTTTACCGCTTTCTCATTGCCATGCGGCGCAGTGACCTGATCTTCTACTGCGGCGCGCTGAATCTTGTGCTCGATGTACTCTTGAATCTGCTCCTTATGCGCTGGTACGGCGTGGCGGGTATCGCCCTCGCCACCTCGCTCTGGACGGTAAGTACCTTCCTCTTCCTCTGGTATTGGACCCGAAAGCTGCTGCCGAAGGGCGTCAAGGAAGTGGCCTGAAACGGTGAACTCCGGTGCTCTTCTGCTCTCCGATGGATCGATAAACCGGCATGAGTCTTGACCTCCAATCCGGCCCGCTGGACTTGCTGCGCAAGCGCTTCTTCACCCGCGGAACTCGCGGCGGGATGCGCCTTCTGCCCCTGATCGCCGCCACGTACTTCATGGTCGCGGGCGGACCCTACGGCATTGAAGACATTCTCGGCGGCGCGGGCTATGGCGCGGCGATCCTCATTCTTCTCGCGTTGCCCTTCCTCTGGAGCCTGCCCACGGCCCTCATGGTGGGCGAGCTGGCCAGCGCGATTCCAGCCGATGGCGGCTTTTACGTCTGGGTGCGGCGGGCGATGGGGCCCTTCTGGGGCTACCAGGAAGCGTGGCTCTCGCTTGCGGCCAGCATCTTCGATATGGCCATCTATCCGGCTCTCTTTGTCAGCTATCTGGGCAAGTTCTATCCATCGCTCACCGCCGGTCCGGGCCAATATGGATGGGAGTTGCTTGTCGTCGTGCTCTGCGTGGCCTGGAACCTGCGCGGCGCTCCCTCGGTGGGCAATGGCTCCATGGCGCTGTTTGTGTTGTTGCTGGCGCCCTTTGCGGCGCTGGTTGCGCTTGGGCTCTGGCGTGGGTTTACCTTGCATCCGGCGGTGCAATGGAGCACCGCTCCCTCGCAGGCCGGAATTGCCACCGCCATTCAAGTTGCCATGTGGAACTACATGGGCTGGGACAATGCGTCTACAGTAGCCGGCGAGGTGCGGAACCCGCAGCGCAACTATCCAAAAGCGATGATCTGGTCCACAGTGCTGGTAGCGGTTACCTACCTTCTCCCGCTGGGCGCGATGGCTCTGGCCGGTGTTTCAACGGCACGCTTCTCTACCGGAGACTGGACGGATGTTGCGGTGCTGCTGGGCGGACCCATTCTAGGGCTGGCGGTGATCGCCGGTGGCGCCATCAGCGGATTTGGCATGTTCAACGCACTGGTCCTCAGCTACACTCGTCTGCCGATGGCCATGGCTGAGGACGGAATGTTGCCTCGGGTTCTTGCCCGCCGCAACGGGCGCGGCGTGCCGTGGGTGAGTGTGCTGGTCTGTGGAGCGGCGTGGGCCGCGGCGCTCAGCATGACCTTCGAACGCTTGATTTCCATCGACCTGGTTCTCTACGGATCGAGCCTGCTGCTGGAATTTGTCGCTCTGGTGGTCTTGCGTCTTCGCGAGCCGGCGCTCAAGCGACCCTTCAAGGCCGGCAATCTCGCCATTGCCTCCCTGCTGGGTGTGGCTCCGGCCATCCTGATCGGTTATGCCCTCTACGCCGCGCGGGCAGAGAAGATCGGCTCCATCTCCGCGCTGCTACTGGCCGCCGGGGTGGCGCTGCTCGGGCCGGTGCTTTACTGGCTCACGTCGGTCTTGCCGCCAGGGTCTGGTCGATCAGGCCTGCATAAGCCCTAATAGCGCAGTCGATGCGAAACTCCTCGACAAATCCATGGGGGAAACGCTCACCCGGCCGCAATGCCTGAAGTGCAGCGAGCAGGGAAGCCGCAAGCGCTTCGGCTGAGATCTCGGGAGCGAGCCACACCCCAGGCTGGCCGCGCAACAGGTCAGCGACGCCGCCGGAAGCCGGCAACGCCACAATGGGAACTCCCGCGGCCGCCGCCTCCAGCAGGGCATTCGGGAGCCCTTCATGCCGGGAGGGAAGCACAAACACCGTTGCGCCCGGAAAGTACGACCAGGGAGATGCGAGGTAGCCCGCAAATCGTACCGCCGGGTCAAGCCCGAGCGCATGGCACTCGGCCTTCAGTGCCGCTTCCTCTGGCCCGGCTCCGCCAATCAGCAAATCTGCCGCCGGAAATTCTCGCCGGACCAGCACCAACGCCCGCAGCAGCAAATCAAAGCCTTTTTCCCGCGAAAGCCGTCCGACCGCCAGCAGATGGGGACCAGACCCCTCCCACGGCGCCAGATCCAGGCGGATGGAGTTGCGAATCTCATCGACATCCACCGGGTTCCGCAGCACCGCTATCCGGTCCTCCGCAAGCCCCAGTTCTTTCACAAGATCTTCCGCCATGGCTTTTGTCTGGCAGATGACCCGGTCCGCGCGGCGATAGAGCAGCCGGTAAAATGGGCCGCTGTACCAGGGAAGCCCCCCAAACGCCAATGCCACTGAAGCAGTTCCGTTCTGGCGCACTAGAACACGAGTTTCCTTTGGAAGCATGGGCCGCATCAGCAGGACAAGAAAGTTCAAGTGGAAGATTCCAGACAGGATCAGATCTGGTTTCAGCCGGCGAAT
>Ga0302140_10001297_pt1 | contig 32727 bp, 36 predicted proteins | sample I_Bog_E1_1_FD_202095 | JGI IMG/M metagenome (GOLD analysis project Ga0302140, IMG submission 202095) | Peat permafrost microbial communities from Stordalen Mire near Abisko, Sweden - I_Bog_E1_1 | ecosystem: Environmental > Terrestrial > Soil > Wetlands > Peat | place: Sweden: Abisko, Stordalen... | reverse complement strand
ATTGTTTTATGTATAAAATGTGATTCAGATATGATAATTAAAAGGTGATGCCACACTGATTGATGGAGCATCACTTTAATACTCGACCGTAGGGAGATTTTGTTCTTGTTGGATTATTTTTATTGTACTACTACCTGTTTGATTGCTCTTAATTTTAAATGCAATTAAAATGGCTGTGTTTCCCAGAAAGAGTGAAATAAGTATAATGAAGTTTGTTTGAGTTACCGACTGGTTTATTTAAGAGAAAAGCGCACCATTTGTGAGGAATGGGCGCTTTTTCTTTAAACAATTCAGGGTATGAATATATTATCTTTTGTTGGGTAATACATGAAGAATATATACTTAAACAAATATTAAATAAATTAACAAAGTTTGATTTCGAGCTTTATAAAATATCATTAGTTTGTTCAAAAGAGGCACTTAAAAGTAGATTAAGCATTGATGTTAAAAATGGTATTAGAAATGCTGATGTTATTAATAGGAGTATAGATAGAATTTCATTTTATGAAAGAATGGATACTGTTAAGATAGATGTAAGTAATACTATGCCAGAAGAAACTGTAAAAGAAATATGTGTAATGGTACAGTGATATTAAGAAAATAATGAAAGAAAGTTAGATTAATAAGAATTTATTATATTAAGAGATTATGAACGGAGATAATAATATATGGAACAATTTAAATTTATAAAAAATTATTTAAAGAATGATAAATATAGAAAAAGTTTTAATGAGTTAGGTATGAAAACTTTTAGTATCAATTATGATCAATGGTATGAGGAAGGTTATTTAGGCAAAAATTATATAAACCACTCTTTTCTTTATGAAGAGAAAGTTGTAGCTAATGTATCTGCAAACAAGTTTAACATAATTTACAATGGTGAATTAAAAAAAGCAATTTAACTTGGGATCGTTATGACAGATGAAAATTATAGGAATAAAGGACTCATTAGAAAGCTCATGGATATAATATTAAAAGAATATGAAGGATATGATTTAATTTATTTATTTGCAAATGACAGTGTGTTAGACTTTTACCCTAAGTTTGGATTTAAAAGAGTAATAGAAGGCAAATATAAAATGGATGTTAAGGAAATAAACAAACTGAAATTGAATAATGAACACATGATTAAATTAGATCTAAAAAATGAGGAGCATAGAAAGATTACTAAAAGACTAGCTGAAGATAGATCGCCAATATCACAGGAGCTTGGAATTATTAAAGATGGTTCAATACTTAGCCTATATTGTAATTATGAGTTTAGAGATGATTTATATTATTTAAAGGAAGAAGATATAATTGTAATTTTAAGAAGAGAGAATAATGTTGTTAAACTTTATGATATTTTAAGTCAAGATAATATTATTTTGGATAATATTATTTCAAAGATTCTTAGAAAAGAAGATATGGAAATGCAATTTAATTTTATTCCAAAGAGTAAAAAGTATAAAATTAGTTTTGAATTAGTAGACAAACAGGATGATACTTTGTTTGTTAAAGAGGGAAAAGAAACTTTAGAAGACGGAATATTGTTCCCTAAGCCATCACACACATAAAGAAAGTGTTGACAGTATAATAAAATGAATATATACTAAACCTATAGGAAATGATAATAAAAATTTAATACAGGATAAGAACTTATCAAGAGTGGTTGAGGGACAGGCCCTGTGAAACCCAGCAACTAAATTATTAGTTAGTTTACTAGAATTGTGGTGCTAATTCCTGCAGCTTTTGCTGATAGATAAGAGGATGAATTTTGAGAAGCATTTTAAGTGCTAGAGTTTATTCTCTAGCACTTTTGTTTTATTTAATAAATTTAGCAACTTCAAATCAGAGTAATTCGATAAAGTTTCTTCAAACACATAGTAAGTAAATAGATATAAGAAAAAATTAGATTATATAAATAGGGGGTAAAAGCATGCCAAAATTAAGTAATAGGTTAGATTGGTTTTCTGAATCAGTAATAAGAAAAATGACAAGAATAGCAAATAAATATGAAGCAGTAAATCTTTCTCAAGGATTTCCGGATTTTGATCCACCAAGGGAAATACTTGAAGCCTTAAAAGATGTTTCAGATAAAGGACCACATCAATATTCAATTACATGGGGAGCTCAAAACTTTAGAGAAAAATTAGCTTTAAAACAAGAAAAATTTATGGGAATAGATATAAATCCAGAAGAAAATGTTCTTGTAACATGTGGAAGCACAGAAGCAATGATGTGTGCAATGATGAGTGTTTGTAATCCAGGTGATAAGGTTATAGTATTTTCACCTTTTTATGAAAATTATACTGCAGATGCAATTTTATCAGGATCAGAACCAATATATGTGGAGTTAAAGCCACCAGCCTTTAATTTTGATAAAGAAGAATTAAGAAATGCATTTAAGCAAAATCCAAAGGCTCTTATTCTTTGTAATCCATCAAATCCAACAGGCAAGGTATTTACAAAGGAAGAACTTTTATATATAGGAAGTCTTGCAAAAGAATATGATACTTTTGTAATTACAGATGAAGTTTATGAGCATATAACATTCAAACCTTATAAACACACTTATTTAGCATCACTAGAAGGTATGTTTGAAAGAACAATCTCTTGTAGTTCATTATCTAAGACATATTCAATTACTGGTTGGAGACTTGGATATATAATAGCTAATAAAGAGATAATAGAAAACTGTAAAAAGGTTCATGATTTTTTAACTGTTGGAGCAGCAGCACCACTTCAGGAAGCTGCAGTTAAAGGATTGGAATTTAATGAAGAGTATTATGCTGAATTAAATGAAATATATGAAAAGAAGAAAAAGCTATTTTTAGATGGTTTAGATAAAATAGGTCTTAAATATTATGAACCACAAGGTGCATACTATGTCATGGTTGATATATCTGAATTTGGATATGATGATGACTATGAATTTTGCAAATGGCTAGCAAAAGAAATTGGGGTGGCAGCAGTGCCAGGGTCAAGTTTCTTTAGAGAAAAAGTAAATAATTATATAAGGTTCCATTTTGCAAAGAAAGAAGACACATTAAAAGAAGCTCTTAAGAGACTTGAGAAGCTTAAGGATTACAAAAAGTAATGTGTGTATCAAATTAAATAGAATAAATGAAAATGTATAGAATGTTATTAAAGTATAAAATTAAAATTTATATAAAGTTAATAAAATCAATGGAGAATTTTAAAATAATAAAAATTAATCATTGGTAATTAAATAAAAATAAGTAATAGAGTTTAGGGGGAAGAAGTAATGAATATTTTAAAAAAGGTAACAGCATTAGCAATTTTAGGAACGATAGGAATAAGTTTAGTAGGTTGTGGTAGTAATACGGATACAAAGAAAGTTGAAGAGAAAAAGGAAACTAAGAATATTGTAGTTGGAGTATGCCCAGGACCTTATGGTGATATGGTTAAAGAAGTTTTAGCTCCAGCATTAAAAGCCAAGGGCTATACAGTAACAACTAAGGAATTTAGTGATTATATACAACCAGATAAAGCTTTAGATAATGGAGAAATTCAAGCGAATTTATTTCAACACAGTGAATATTTAAAGAAGTTTAGTTCAGACAATAATTTAAAACTTTCAGCAGTAAAAGTTGTTCCAACACTTGGAATGGGATTGTTCTCTAAAAATTTAACTTCATTAGACCAATTAAAAGATGGTGCTAAAATAGCAATTCCTAATGATGCTTCAAATTTAGCAAGAGCATTAAAATTATTACAAGTAAATGGAGTAATTAAATTAAAAGATAATATTGATGAAACAAAAGCAACTGAAAAAGATATTGCAGAAAATCCTAAGAATATTAAATTTACTCCAATTGAGGGTGCTCAACTTGCTAGAAGTATAGATAGTGTTGATGTAGTAGCAATTCCAGGAAACTTTGCATTTGCTTCTAAATTTGATTATTCTAAAGCATTAGCTGTTGAAGCATTAACAGAAAACTATAAAAATGTTATAGCAGTAAGAACAGAAGATTTAGATACACAACTTGGAAAAGATTTAAAAGAAGCTGTAGAATCTAAAGAATTTAAAGATGCCATTGAGAATGGTCAATTTAAAGACTTTACTAAACCAGATTGGTGGGAATAGTCAACTTAAGAGGATATATCTATTTCTGATTTTAAGATTATTGACAAGGTGGTGAATATTAATGATTGAATTAAAAAATATAAATGTTGAGTTTAAATTAAAAGATAATTTGGTACAGGCTGTAAAGAAGGTAAATTTAACAATTAACAAGGGCGAAGTATTTGGAATTGTAGGATTAAGTGGAGCTGGAAAGAGTACATTAGTTAGAGTAATTAATTTACTTCAAAAGCCATCATCTGGACAAGTTCTTATTAATGGAAAAGATATAACTAGCTTAAATAGAACAGAGCTTAGAAAGACAAGACTTAAAATAGGAATGATATTTCAGCACTTTAATTTAATAAGTGGAAAGACAATATATGAAAATATAGAGTTTGTGCTTAAAGCCAATAACTATCCAAAGGAAAAAAGAAGAGATAGAATTCATGAACTATTAAGTCTTGTAAACTTAATTGATAAGGAGGCTGTGCATCCTTCAAATTTAAGTGGTGGACAAAAGCAAAGGGTTGGTATTGCAAGAGCTATTGCAAATGAACCAGAAATTTTGCTTTGTGATGAAGCAACTTCTGCCTTAGATTTAGAAAATACTGAAGAAATCTTAAATATTTTAAAAGACATAAAAGATAAAACAGGAATTACCATTGTATTTATAACTCATGAAATGGAAGTAGCAAAAAAATTCTTTAATAGAGTTGCAGTTATGAGTAAAGGGGAAATTGTTGAAGTAAATGATGTATATTCAATATTTTCAGATCCCAAACATGAAATAACTAAATCTTTGATAAATAAGAATTCGAATTTAGATTTACCAAAAGAAATAATATCTTCTATTAAAAAAGGTGAAATTATTAAGATTAATTATAAAGGTGATGATAGTTTAAAACCTGTTATATCAGATGTTGCTAAAAAATTTAATGTTGATATAAGTATTATTCACGGAAAAATAGATTATATAGATGGAAAGCCAATTGGAACATTAATTACAAATATAATTGGAGAAAAAGAAGAAATAAGTAAAGCAAAAACCTATATAAAAGATAATGTAATTAAGACAGAAAGAATCATTAATGAATATATGGAGGTGATTTAATATATGGATTCTACAATTGAAATATTAAAAAGTGAACTTGGGCAAGCTGTTTTAGATTCAGGTAAGATGATTGGAACTGCAATGATTATATCTTTAATTATTGGAGGAACATTAGGTCTTATACTGTATTTAACCTCAAACAAATTGTTTTTTAAGAACAAAGTAATTAATTCTATTGCAGGATTCTTTGTTAATATAATTCGTTCACTTCCTTTTGTAATATTATTAGTATTATTAATTCCATTTACTAATATAGTGGTTGGATCAAGCATAGGACCAGAAGCTGCAACAGTACCTATTACAATTGCTTCTATTGCATTTTTTGCAAGACTTTCTGAGGGGGCTTTTAGTGAAGTTGATAATGGCGTTATAGAAGCAGCTATTTCGTCTGGAGCAAGTTTACCTCTTATTTTATCTGATGTATTAATAGTAGAAGCATTTCCAAGTTTAATAAGAGCAGTTACGGTTAATTTAGTAAGCTTAATTGGATTTTCTGCTATGGCAGGAATTGTTGGTGGAGGTGGAATAGGAGACTTAGCTATAAGGTATGGATATTATAGATATGAAACTGGAGTTATGATAGTAACAGTACTTATATTGGTAATATTAGTACAATCTATTCAATTTATTGGAGATGCATTAGCTACAAAGTTTTCTAGACGATAAAAAAATTAATATAATGGAAAAGAATATTTTGATATACTAGATATAGAATTTGATAATTTTATATCTAGTTATTTTTGTAATTTAATAGGGGGCAAAAAAATGGAATATAGTAAATTAAAAACATAATTAAGGACGAAGCTAGAGTTATTTTAGAAGCTCATATAGAAAAAGAATATTTAACTGATGGTTTAGGATTAGAATATGGAGAAGCTGATGCGTTAGTTTTTGTAAAAAATACTAACGAGGTTATCGATATTATGAAGTTTGCCAATGAAAATCTAATACCAGTTACACCAAGAGGCGCTGGAACATGTCTCACAGGAGCAAGTATTCCAACGAAAAGAGGCATTATATTGGATTTATCTAAAATGAACAATATACTAGAATTAGATGAAGAAAACTTAAATATAACTCTTGAGCCAGGAGTTTTACTAAAGGATTTACAAGCTTATGTTGAATCAAAAAATCTATTTTATCCTCCAGATCCAGGAGAAAAAGCTTCAACTATTGGAGGAAATATAAGTACTAATGCTGGAGGCATGAGGGCAGTAAAGTATGGTGTTACTAGGGACTATGTAAGAGAGCTTGAAATTGTAGCTGGAGATGGAACAATTATTAATGTTGGAAGCAAAACAATTAAAAATAGTTCTGGATTAGATCTTAAAGATTTAATAGTAGGTTCAGAAGGCACTCTTGGAATTATAACTAAAATTACGCTGAAAGTTATACCAAAGCCTGCAAAATCGGTTAGTGTATTAATTCCATTTGATAATTTAGAAATTGGAGTTAAGTGTATAAGCAAAATAATCAAATCAAATTCAAATCCAACAGCTATAGAATTTATGGAAAATAATATTGTAGAAAACTCAGAAAAATTTGTTGATTTAAAACTTCCTTGTAAAAAGGGGAATGCTTATCTTTTACTTACTTTTGATGGTGAAGAAGACGAAATATCATCTAATATAAATAGAACTAAAGAAGTGGTTATGAATAATGGAGCGTTAGATTTTAGAGAATTAAATGAAGAAGAAGCATTAAATGCGTGGACAATAAGAGGTGCTCTGGCTAGTTCAATTTGTCAAAATAATGAGCAAGTTCCAATTGATATTGTAGTACCAATAAATAAAATACCTAAGTTTGTAGAATTTACAAATGAATGTGGAAAAAAACATGATATCCAAGTAATTTATTTTGGACACGCTGGTGATGGAAATATCCATGTAAGTGCAATTAGAAACTTTATGGAGAATAATGAGTGGAAGAGAAAAACCCATAACTTATTAAATGAACTTTATAAGAAAAGCAACGAACTTAATGGATTGCCATCAGGAGAACATGGAATAGGGTTAACGAAGAAAGAATATTTTGAAAAAGTTACAGAAGATATAAATTTAGAATATATGAAAGGCATTAAAAACATATTTGATAAGAATAATATTTTAAATACAGGAAAAGTATACTGTTAATCTATTTCAAGTATAAAGAAGATACTTTTTGATAATTAGCTTAAGAGGATATATTAAGATGAAGCCTAAAACATCTTGATATATCCTTTTTCCATGTTGTGTTTTTATTAAAGATTTAAATTTATTATGATAATTATATAAAATGTTTATTATTAAAACTAAGAGTAGATTTTCAATTAAGAATAGTTAAATAAAACAGAAAAAATCTTTATCTTATTGGGTAAAAAAGAACGATAGCTTAAAATAATTATATATTAGTATAAACATGGCTTTTAGGAGAATCTTTATGGCAAAAAATTTTGGAGTTATATGTTATGGTCACAATAGTGTTTATCTTGATGAATATTTACAAAATAATTATAAGAAAAGAAAATTTAATATTAAGTACAGTATTCCTGATAAAGGAGTTAATGAGGAAACAGGTATTTTACTTTTTATAGCAGGGTATGGTGCACATTGTAATTCAAATGTATATAAAAAGATGCGAAGTGAATTTGCTGATAAATACAATCTTGTAACCATTCAATGTGATTATTTTGGATATGAATATATGCAAGCAGGTTTAGAAGATGTTACAGTAGAAAGCATAGATTTAATAAGATTAAACATTAGTACAACAAGTGAAAAGGCTAAAAAAATTTATTCAAATAACCATTTTAATATAAATGAATTCTTAGATGGTAATTTGAAATATAAAAATGAAATTATAGTAAAGAGTAATTTTCATGAAACCATAGAAAATTTTAATGATATGGGAGTAATGCAAGCTTTAGATAATATTGTTGCTACGCTTAAGGTGATAAAGTATTTACAAAGGAAGAAATTAAAGTTTAATACTAATAAGGTGATTATTGTTGGAAATTCTCATGGCAGCTACTTGGGTTATCTATGTAATGCAATGTGTAGAGGATTATATACACATATATTAGATAATTCTGCTTGGATATATCCGCTATATTGTAATAGTCTTAGATATCTAATATCAACTAGAGGAAATTCTGTATTAGTAGTTAAATATGATTATAAAATAAGAAGTGCAAGGTCTTCTATAAAAGGATTAAAAATTAAAAATCTATATGAACAAGTTGAAAATAAATGTAAAATAGTTGTCTATCATGGAGAGGATGATTCCTTGATAACTGCAAAGGATAAGTACGAAGTTGTAAAGAATATACCTAATAGTATATTTAATCTGATTAAAAAAGAGGATATTGATAATATAATTTTTAAATCTACTAGCCATGGCTTAGGTGCTGATTTCATAAATTTATTTGAAAAGTTCCATAATGATTATTGTAATAATATTTCCTTAAATAACAAATTAAATATTAGTAGTGAGGTTAGGATACTTAATGGATTTTTATTTGATTATAGTTCAGGATTACCACAGTTCTTGATAGATAGTCAATAATCAAGTGATTCTTATATTAGAATTATTAGTTAAAGCTATAACAAATCAAAGTAGAAGGAACGTTTGTTCCTTCTGCTTTTTGATTTATTTTGTACCATCAAATGATTTGTATTGAAACAACCATATTCTAAAGATCATAGAATTTCTTTTTTAGATTAATAGGCGAATGTAATACTTTAATAAGTATATCCATTATTTTGCAAGATGTATCGCCTCCATCATAGGGATTAACTATTGAATTTAAAGAATTAATATAGTCCACATTTAGTGCTTTTTTTATGGATTCTATAATAGCATCTTTTTTCGAAGTACAATTGATTATTGACTTAGTCTGTATCCGTCCCTTTTGTCTATCCCCTATATTAATAGTAGGTATATTAAATGTAGGTGCCTCAATTATGCCACTAGATGAATTTCCTAGAACCATACTGCAATGTTTCATTGCACTTAAATAAGCTATTTGCCCCATGGAGGTAAAAAGCTTAATCCTATCTTTATTTTTCTCAGAATAATCTTCTAAAAGACTATTTATTATTCTACCATTACTATCAGAATTCCCTTTTGTAATTAAGAATTTCATATTAGGAAAGCTATCTAAAGCCATTAACAATTCACATACTTGGCTTTCACTAGTAGAAGTTTCTAAGGTAACGGCATGGAAGGTTACTAGACCATAAGGTTTATCAAGTTTAAAATTTATATGATCCTCTAAGGTATTAACATCAATTAAGGATAGCCTTTTTATATTTTCAACACCAAGTGCCCCTACATTAAATACTCTACTTGGATCTTCACCTAACTGAATAACTCTCCTTTTATATTCTTCAGTGGAGGTAAAATGAAGATAACTCATTTTGCTAATACAATGTCTAAAAGCTTCATCATAAGCACCTTCAGTTGTTTCGCCACCATGTACGTGAGCTACGGGGATTTTAGCTAAGGTTGCAGCAGTTACCACAGAAAATATTTCAAATCTATCACCTAAAACTATCACCAAATCTGGAGTTTCTTCACTAAAATACTCAGAAAAGCTAATTATAGCAAGTCCAACAGACTTTGAGATTCCAACAGCAGTATCTGAGCTTAACAGAATTTCAATCTTTTTATCGATTATAAAACCATCTGCTTCAATAAGTTTGTAGGTTAGTCCAAACTCAAGGGATAAATGCATGGCTGTGGCAACTAGCTTCAATTCAAAATCATTACTAAGGTTAATTTTATCTATTAATGGTCTAAGTAATCCATATTCTGCCCGAGTTCCTGTAATAATACATATTTTTTTTGTCATAACAGTTCTCCTCATTTAAGTATTTCATATAAGGAACATGAAAGAAAATAACAGTTAAAATAGAAAGCATACTAGTCTGCTATTTGTTTAATGTGCCTAAGATAATATATACAGCTGAAATAGAATTATAAACAAAAATCATGGTTTAATATTATTAATATTTTTAGGAGAATTATATATGTATTATTATCAACTTATAACAATAATACATATAATTTATTGAGGTAGGAGGTGAAAAAATGTGTGCAGTAGCAAGAAAATTTCTAATGGGATGTGAATTAGAGATCAAGAAAACTATTGATCTCAATTTTCATTTTGCTAATGAGAGATACTTTCTCTTAACGGGGTTTATTTTTAACCCTATAGGAGAACCACTACCAAATGCAGCTTTAGAGATTACGCTAATAGATGGAAGATATATTCCACCTAGAGAAAAGCATATTGGAATAACTTTTTCACAAGCAGATGGAAGATATGGTATATCACTTCCTTTAAAATTAGAATGCTCTTACAAAATTACTGTTTATTCTTCATGATAAAAAAAGAAGGTGAAAAAGTGCCATTTTATAAACCAAACGGGGAATCAATTGGCTCAGAAATTGTTTTGTCAGGAATAGAGCTTGACAATGATATAAGCCTTTTAGAAACTATAGCCTATACACTTAATAGTTTTACTCTAAAATCAATAGATATTTTTATAAATGGACAACGAAGACAAACCACAGTAATTGCATCAAGTGAAGTAAGCGATGGAACAGTATTTGGAGTAACCATAAAAGTGAAATAGTTTTTTAACAAATTAAATAATAAAAGATAGCAAATTTCAACACAAAAAACTATTTAATTAATATTATATTACTATAAAGATAAAAATATAATACAGAGGAGAATAAAATTATGGCAAATTATAGACCAAGGACAATTACAATGGTCGCAGGATCAAATGCATCAGGAACAATGGTTCCATTTGATATAGAAACATCAGCTTGGAAAATGGCACTGTTAAAAGGAACTGCTTTAACACCAACAGGTACAGCAATAGCTAGTGGAGCAGTTGCAGTTTGGGAAAGTACAAATCCAACAAGTACTGCAGCTAACCATACAACATTTACAGATAGCAAAGGAAGATATGGAGTTACTGTTAAAGCTAACACTGCATTAAAGATTAAATTTTACGGCAAATAATAAAAAATAAAAAAGCTAGTAAAGGGATGTGATTTTATCGCATCCCTGTTGCAAGAAAAGGGGAAATTTATGAGAAGGTATAAAACATTAGATGGACATTATGTCTATAAAATAAAAAAGGATAATGTTGACTACTTTTTAGGGGATCGAGAAAATTATCAAAAACATATAGATGACCTAATAGAAAATGTAGATGACTTAAGATTTGACTCCATTATTATTATATTTGGTCTTGATACGGGGGAGTACCTTAAGGATTTATATGAGTTAATGTGTGGTGAAAATAAAGTAGTGATTTTTGAACCTAATAAAGAAATATTTCTTAAAAATAAGAAAATATCTAATGAAAAGGTAGCACTGGTTTTTTTTGAAGAAGATAAAATTAAAAAGCAACTATATTCCTTTATAAATTCCTCAAGTTTTAATAATTTGTTTGTGCACGCATTTGGGAATTATAAAGAAATATATGAGAAAGAATATGATTTTTTTATAGAAACTTTAGATTGTGCCTTTCATACTGCATCTTCTAGTATAACTATTTCCAGTAGATTTAGAGAAGTTTTTATTAAAAATTTAATATTTAATTTAAATATTATAAATCAGTCCACTGCTATAAATTGTTTTGAGGGAAAAGACAAAAATGTACCAGCCTTTATAGTGTCAGCAGGACCGTCATTAGAAAAGAATATAGAAGATATGGTAAAGAATAAGGAGTTAGTTGAAAAATCTATTATTGTATCAGGCAGTAGAACCTTAAAGGCTCTTTTAGAAAATGGAATAAAGCCAGATCTTTTAGTATCAATAGATCCAATTGATGATAATTATGAAATGATAAAGGAATATTTAAATTGTGATACACCTTTAGTTTTCTATGAATATAGCAATAGGAAAATTCTTAATGATTATAAAGGGGAAAAAATTTATTTATCGACGCTACTTTCAAAGATTCTAGATGAGCTTAATACCTTAAGGGGTACCTATCTTGGAGGATCTGTAGCTCATACCTGTGTGGATATAGCTCGTACTTTAGGGTGCAATCCAATAATATTAGTGGGACAAGATCTTGCATATACCTATGATCAGCACCATTCAAAAGCAGCCACTTTTAAAATAGATGACAAAGTAAATCATATTGCACAAACTATAGTAAAAGATGTATATGGAAATGATGTTAAAACTAGTGCAACACTAAATCAGTTTAGAAAAAAATTAGAAGAGTATATTCAGGGAGATATAAAAGTAAATGGTACAAAGTACATTAATGCTTCTTATGGAGCAGATATTATGGGAGCTGATCATTTACAGTTAAATGAAGTCTTTAAGCTTAATATATTTGATAATGCTAAAGAGTCTTTTGAAACCTGCAGGGATATAAATATAGATTCAGAGGCGGTAATAAATAGTATTTTAGATTATATAGACTTCTCTATTGGTAAGGCAGAGGATGGAAAAAAATTATGTATAGAGATATCTAAATGCGATGATAATAAATCCTTAGTAGATATAGATGAAAATGATGAAGAACTACAAAAATTTCTTGAAGTTCTTGATATAGTCAATAATTTTGAGTCTTCACGAGAAAATACATTTTTCGGAGGATATTTTAATAAATTTACGTTTGATATTAAGCAATTAAAGTTTAATATGCATGCAAAGGACTATGACAGATTAACATCAAATTTAAAATATCAAAGCCAATGCTTCTTGTTATATTTTAAAGAAATGAAAAAAATGCTTGAAGAAGTGCAACATTTAATTATAGAAGCAGTAACAAAATCTAATGAAAGTCATAATATAAAATAAAAAATAGATTTAAAATATGGAGGGTATTATGGATAAAGAAATAGATGGAAAAGTGTACAAGGATATTCCTGTTGCTAAATTGAAGATTAATGGAAAAGAAGTTAACGGCAATATAATTTCAGCTGAAGATGTTTCCGATGGAAATTTAACAGTAACTATAATAACCGAACCCAAAGAATAAAATTAATTATTGTTAAAGTAAATGAAAAAATATATAAATTGCATATTAGTAAGAGGAAAATTCTTGGAATTAGGGAAAAATACAATGAATCTAATTCTAAGCGTGGAAAAATGTACACTTATAAAAGGAACTGTTTATGCAGTAAATAATGAGCCAAGTGTGGGAGCTTCAATAAAAGTTGTTGAAATAAACCAGTTTAATAAGCAAAGAAAAATCTTAGGCTATACCTATACTGATGAGAACGGAGAATATCAATTTAAGGTGACTCCAATATCTTATATGATATATGAGTTTACAGCATATTCACCTTTAAAAAAGTGGAGTGGGGAGTGATAGTTTGAAATACTATGGGGGATGTATGTTAACATCACAGGAATTAATAGGTAAGAAAGTAGTATGTAAAACTATTGTTCTTAAAAGAAAAATACCAGTTATTCTATCAGGAAAGGTTGTAGATTTAAACGGAAATGTCATAGGAGGTGCTATGATTGAAGTTGAAAAACTTGATTACAACTACACTCCATGTAAAATAACTAATTTAGGTTATACAATATCAAATGAGGATGGAGCATATTGTATGCGTCTCCAAAAGAAATATGGAGTTGATTATAAATTATGCATTTATCCTCCTTTAATAAGAGATTAGGTAAATATATGAGAAGTTTAAGATGTAAAAAATATAATGGTAAAGTGCTTTTATTGGGAAATGTAAATTATGAAGATGGTACCCCCATATCTGGAGCCACTGTAATATTAGAAGGCTTTTGCCCAATTGGTTACGCAGGAAGAAAATACCCTAAATGTAAAAACTGTAAATACAATAAACGTAGCTATTTCTTTGGAGTCAGATTAACTAATAAATATGGAAAATTTTCATTTGTAATAAAAAATAAAAATATTTGTTACAAAGTAAGAGTATTTGATGACTTAAAATGTAAGAGAAGTTAAAATATACACTAAAATAATTATAATTTAGAAACTGGTGTACAGTTTCTTTTTTTGGTTCGTTTAGCAATATTAAGCGGGAGGTTTTATAAATGAAAAAGGTATTAGTAACAGGAGCCGATGGATTTATAGGAAGTCATTTAGTAGAGGGGCTACTCAATTTAGGCTATGATGTTAGAGCCTTTACTTACTATAATTCATTTAATTCATGGGGATGGCTTGATACTTTATCAAAGGATATTTTAAAGGAAGTAGAAATATTTGCTGGAGATATAAGAGATCCAAATGGAGTAAAAGAATCTATGAAAAATGTAACTGATGTTTTTCATCTAGCTGCCTTAATAGGTATTCCATTTAGCTATCATTCTCCTGATTCCTATGTGGATACAAATATAAAGGGTACCTTAAACGTTCTTCAAGCATCTAGAGAGTTAAATATAGAAAGAATACTAATTACTTCAACATCAGAGGTATATGGTACGGCAAAATATGTACCAATTGATGAAAATCATTCATTTCAAGGTCAATCGCCATATTCAGCATCAAAAATAGGTGCAGATAGATTAGCAGAATCTTTTTATAGGAGCTTTTCTCTTCCAGTTACTATAGTTAGACCTTTCAATACCTATGGTCCAAGGCAGTCAGCAAGAGCAATAATTCCAACTATAATTACTCAATTATTATCAGGTACGAAGGAAATAAAGGTTGGTTCATTAACGCCAACTAGAGATTTCAACTTTGTTTTAGATACTATCAATGGCTTTATAGAAATATGGAAAAGCAATAAAACCATAGGCGAGGAAATAAATATTGCATCAGGAGTAGAAATTACAATAGGTGATTTATTAAATAAATTAATACAAATAATTAATTCAAAAGTAATAATATTATCCGATGAAGAAAGAAAAAGACCGGAGAAAAGTGAAGTTAATAGGCTTTTAGGATCAAATAAAAAGCTAAAGGAGTTAACAAATTGGACAAGTAATTATACCTTAGAACAAGGACTTCTTAAAACTATTGAATGGTTTAAGATAGAGAAAAATTTAGAGAGGTATAAAACAGATATATATAATCTTTAATAAGTTATAAGTATGTTAGAGTTAATCAATAATTAGGGGGATGATTATGGAAAAAATAATATTAGTAGGCGGTGGTGGCCACTGTAAAAGTATTATTGATTCTATAAATGATTTAAAACAGTTTGAGATTGTAGGAATTGTTGATAAAAAATACAAAAAGAATATACAACTAGGTATAGATGTAATAGGCTCTGATGAAGACCTTGATTCACTATATAAATCTGGTATTAAAAATGCATTTATTGGAGTTGGTTCCATTGGAAATCCTAATATTAGAATAAAAATCTACAACTTGTTGACAAGTTTAGGATATAGCTTTCCGATAATAATAGATAAAACAGCTATAGTATCATCTAGCACAGCAATTGAGGAGGGTGTGTTTATAGGAAAAGGAGCAATTATTAATGCAAATGCTGTAATAGAAAAACAATGTATTATAAATACTGGTACTATAGTTGAACATGATTGCGAAATAAGTGAATTTGTTCATTTAGCACCTGGAGCAACACTAAGTGGAGGAGTTTACATTGGAAAAAGGACACATATAGGAACCAATTCTACAATTATTCAAAATATTAATGTGGGAAATGATGTAATTGTAGGAGCAGGCTCTGTTATTATTAAAAATATTAAGGATGGAGCTAAGGTTTATGGTAATCCAGGAAGGGAGGTATAAGTTTATGGATAGTATTTTTATAATTGCTGAGGCTGGAGTAAATCATAATGGAGATTTAAATCTGGCTAAAAGGTTAGTTGATGAAGCAGTAAAATGTAGAGTAGATGCAGTAAAATTTCAAACATTTAAAGCATGTAATTTAGTAACCAGTGATGCAAAGCAAGCTAATTATCAAATTAATAATTTAAAAGAAGAAACTTCACAATTGCAAATGTTAGAAAAGCTAGAATTAAGTTATGAAGATTATGTAGATTTAAAAAAATATTGTGATAAAAAGAAAATCATATTTTTATCATCACCTTTTGATTTAGAGAGCATTGATTTTTTAAATAGTATTGGAATGGAGATTTTTAAAATACCGTCAAGTGAAATAGAAAATGTCCCGTATTTAAGAAAAATAGCACAGTTAAAAAAGAAAGTAATATTATCAACTGGTATGAGTAATTTATCAGATATAGAATTTGCATTAAATATATTAAAAGATGGTGGAACAAAAGACATTATTGTACTTCATTGCAATACTGACTACCCAACTAAAATAGAAGAAGTAAATTTAAGAGCTATGGAAACCATAAAAAATGCATTTAAAGTAACTGTTGGATATTCAGATCACACAAAGGGAATAGAAGTTGCTATAGCGGCCACAGTTCTAGGTGCTAAAGTTATAGAAAAACATTTTACATTAGATAAAAGTATGAATGGTCCAGATCATAAGGCTAGTTTAGAACCTTTTGAGCTTAAGAATATGGTTAAGGCCATTAGAAATATAGAATTAGCTCTTGGGGATGGAAAAAAGGTCCAAACTCCTTCGGAAAAGATAAACAGTAAGGTAAGCAGAAAAAGTTTAGTAGCTAAAGTGTCTATAAAAGCTAAAGAAATTTTTACTGAGGAAAATATATGTGTAAAGAGACCTGGGATAGGTATCTCACCTAAAGAGTGGGATTATGTTATTGGGAAAAAAGCAAAGAGGGATTTTGAAAAAGATGAGTTTATAGATTTATAAAGCACATTTAAAAAAATAGTCCAGTATGCTTCTCTATTTTAGTCATACTATGTTGGAAGCTAGAAGAAATTAAGTTTATAGATAAAATGAAATATGTAAAAGTAGTATAAGTTAAATATATAATACAATACGTTTTGAGGTGGAGAAAACTATGATACCATTATCTGTACCAAATTTAAAAGGAAACGAAGAAAAATATGTAACAGATGCTATAAGAAGTGAGTGGATTTCAACAGCAGGCAGTTATGTAAGCAGATTTGAAAATGACATAAGTAAATATTTAAATACGGACAATGTTGTTGCATGCCAAAGTGGTACAGCAGCAATTCATTTGGCATTAAGATTATCAGGAGTTACTATTAATAGTGAGGTTATAGTTCCAACGCTTACATTTATAGCAGCAGTTAATCCAATTAAATATTTAGGTGCAGAACCTGTATTTATGGATTGTGACGATAGTTTAAATATGAATTGTGATAAACTTGAAGAATTTTTTAATAATGAATGCATATTTACTAATAGTGGATTAAAAAATAAAAATACTGATAAATATATCAAAGCAGTAGTAGTAGTTCATGTATTTGGAAATATGGCTAATATTGAAAAAATAAAAGAATTAACGGATAAATATAATATAAAATTAATAGAAGATGCTACTGAAGCATTAGGAACTTACTATATTGATGGAAAATATAATGGAAAGTTTGCTGGTACAATAGGTGACTTTGGAGCTTATTCATTTAATGGAAATAAAATAATAACAACTGGAGGAGGGGGGATATTAGTTGGACAATCTTCTGAAGATATAAAAAAGGCTAAGTATTTATCAACTCAAGCTAAAGATGATGAACTGTATTATGTACATGATCAGATAGGGTATAACTATAGAATGACTAATTTACAATCCGCATTAGGAGTAGCACAACTTGAACAATTAGAAGAATTTATTGATATAAAAATTAAAAATCATGAATTATATAAATCAAGAATAAATAATATAAATGGATTAACACTTCTAGAATATAACTATAAAGCAAGAAATAACCATTGGTTCTATTCACTATATATAAATAATTTCAAGTTAGATAGAGATGAATTATTGAAATATTTATTACAAAACAAAATTCAAACAAGACCTATTTGGAAATTAATACACACTCAAAAGCCATATATAAATAACCAAGCATATAAAATAGAAAAAGCGATCAAATATTACAGTAAAATATTAAATATACCATGTAGTACCAATTTAAAAAGAGAAAGCATAGAATATATCATAAACACACTAGAGAAAGTATAAGAAATTGAAGGAGTGTTCTTATGGATATTCAAACTCTTTTTATAAAGAAAGATACATCAATAAGACAAGCAATTGAAAAGTTAGATAAAACTGCAAAAAAGATTCTTATTGTAGTAGAAGATAACAAATTAATTGGAGTAGTTACAGATGGTGATATAAGAAGATGGATTTTAAAAAGTGGAGATTTGTCATCTTCAGTAGAGATGATAATGAATATAAACCCTATATATTTGAATAAAAAAAATAAAACTGAAGCAAATGAAATAATGAAAAAATATGGTATTGAAGCGATACCATTAGTAAATGAATATAATGAAGTTATAGATATAATATTTTGGAATGATCTATATCATAATAAATTTAATTATTCTGATACTAAGGATATACCAGTAGTTATAATGGCAGGTGGAAAAGGTACAAGATTGCATCCATATACTAAGATTATTCCAAAAGCTCTAATTCCTATTGGAGATATACCAATAGTAGAAAGAATAATAAATAAGTTCTTAGAGTTTAAATTTGATAATTTCTACATTACTATTAATGATAAAAAAGAAATAATAAAAGCATATTTCAATCAAGAGTTATCATATAAGATAGTATTTTTAGAAGAAGATAAACCCCTTGGAACTGCAGGGAGTTTGAATTTATTAAATGATAGTATGGCTAATACTTTTTTTGTAAGTAATTGTGACATATTAGTTGATGCTAATTATTCTAAAATTTTAGAGTATCATAAAAAGCATAATAATAAAATTACAGTAATTACAGCTTTAAAAAACTATGTAATTCCATATGGAGTTATAAGTTTAAATGAGGATGGAGATATAAGTTCAATAAATGAAAAGCCAAATTGTGAGTTTTTAGTAAATACAGGTATGTATTTATTAGAAGCAGATGTATTAAAGTATGTTCCTAAAGATGTATATTTTAATATGACAGATTTGATAAGTGAATGTTTAGTAAAGGATAAAAAGGTAGGGATATACCCCATAACTGAAAATAACTGGTTAGATATGGGGGAATTTAAAGAAATGAAAAACATGATAGAAAGGTTAAATATTTAATTTGGAAATTATGTAGGGCTATACAAGGGGGGATAAGTAGTGTATATGAATAAAAGTTTTTTAGCAATAATACCTGCAAGAAGTGGATCAAAGGGCATAACTGACAAAAATATAAAAGAAATGAACAAAAAACCACTTATAGTTTATACCATAGATGCATGTATAAAATCTAAAATTTTTGATAATATAATTGTATCTACTGATTCTAAGAAGTATGCTCAAATAGCAGAAAGCTATGGGGGTTCAGTTCCATTTTTAAGACCCCAAAACCTGTCTACAGACATAGCATCAAGTAATGATGTTATATGCCATGTATTAGATGAAATGAAAAAAGCAGGAAAGTTATATGATTATATTGTATTATTGCAACCTACATCACCTCTAAGAAATGAGAAACACATATTAGAAAGTGTAAATAAGCTATTAAGTAATGATGCAAATTCAATAGTAAGTATATGTGAAGAGGATCATTCATCAAATATAAATATAGTTTTAGATTCAAATATGCGATTGGATTTTATTTTTGATGACAGAAAGAAAGTAAGAAGACAAGATATGAAGAAAGAATATAGAATAAATGGAGCTATTTATATTTGTAAAACTAATTATTTTTTGAAATATAAGAGCTTTTATGGAGAGAAAAGTTATCCCTATATAATGGACAAAGTATCATCTATAGATATTGATGATATGTATCAGTTTGAATTTGCACAATTTATTATGAATAATAAGGCATGTGAAAGAAAATAACAATTCATATAATTAGGCACATGAAAGAAAATAACAAGTCCAAAATGCCATGATTATTTCTCATCAGGCAAGGAAGCAGATTGGTCTCATAGCGAGCCTATTAGAGCAATCTGCTGACGCAGCATGATGGGAAATAGGCTTGGCAGATGGACTTGTTATTTTTTTGATTGTGCCTTAATATAGCAATTGCAGAATTTGTTTATCAATAAATATGTAATTGCTATATTTTTTATGGATATTCTTATTTCTAACTATATAGAGGAAAATTAAAAATAATTAAGAGAAAAATTTGAAATATGAAAGATTAAAAGAATAGTATAATTAGAAATAGAAGATACAATAAATTTGATGTATAATATACTAAAAAGCAAAACATACTAGGGGGCAATTAAATGAGTAAATATTGGAATGATAAAGTAAAAGAAATAGAGCCTTATGTGCCAGGGGAGCAACCTAAGGATAAGAAGTACATAAAGTTAAATACAAATGAAAATCCGTATCCACCATCAAAAAAAGTTATAGAAGCTATGAAAAATGCAGTTAATGATGATTTGAAACTTTATCCAGATCCAACTTGTAGTGATCTTATAAGTGAAATAGCAAATTATTATAATTTAAATGAGAATGAAGTATTTATTGGAAATGGTTCAGATGAAATTTTAGCATTTGCATTTATGACTTTTTTCTCTAAAGATAAGCAAATTTTATTTCCAGATATAAGCTATACTTTTTATAAAGTTTATGCAGAACTTTTTAATTTGGATTATAAACTAATAAAATTAGATGAAAATTTTGATATACCATTAGAAGAATTAAAGAAACCAAATGGAGGAGTAATAATACCTAATCCTAATGCACCTACAGGAAAATATGTAGATATAGATGCTTTGAGAAATTTAGTAGAAGCCAATAAAGATAGTGTGGTTATTATTGATGAGGCGTATATAGATTTTGGTGGAGAATCTATGGTTAAATTCATTAATGATTATGATAATCTTTTAGTGATTCAGACCTTATCAAAATCTCGTTCATTAGCGGGACTAAGAGTTGGATTTGCACTAGGACATAAGGATTTAATTGAAGGTTTAAATAGAATTAAGAATAGTATTAATTCATACACTATAGATAGGGTAGCTCTTGCTGGTGCTAAAGAAGCAATAAAAGATAATGAATACTTTGAAGAAATAACAAAGAAGATAATAAATACAAGAGAAAAAGTAAGTAAAGATTTAGAAAAATTAGATTTTAAAGTTTTAGAATCAAAATCAAACTTTGTTTTTGCAAGTCATAATAAAGTATCCGGAAAATTTATTTATGAAACATTAAAAGATCATGGAGTATTAGTTAGATATTTTAATAAGGAAAGAATAGATAACTTTTTAAGAATAACAATAGGAACTGATGAAGAAATGGGAGTTTTAGTTGAAAAGCTTGAATTAATTTTGAGCAATATTTAAAGATAGAGAAATATTTAGAAGATGAGTTATATAGTCTATAGAAGTATATTTTTATAGACTATATAACTTATTTCTATTGATAAAATATGAAGGTAATAAAATATGGAGAATATAATAGATACAAAAGCAAGTAATGAAAGATAGAGGTATGTTTATGGAATTGCCAATTAACAAGAAATATATATTAGATACTGCTAAAGAAATATTAGAATTCGATAGCCCAACAGGTTTTTGCTTTGAAATAATGGATAAGATAAAAAACATAGCAGAGGGCTTTGGATATGATTTTGAAACAACTAATAAAGGTTGTGGAATAATAACAATAAAAGGCAAATCTGAAGAAAAAGTATTAGGATTATCTGCTCATGTAGATACTTTAGGTGCTATGGTTAGATCTATAACTTCTGAGGGAAAATTAAAGTTTACATTGCTTGGAGGCCCAATTGTTCCAACTTTAGATGGTGAATATTGCAGAGTAAGAACAAGAGAAGGTAGAATATATACTGGTACGTTCCTAAGTACAAGTCCAGCAGCACATGTTTTTGAGGATAGCTCAAGTAAAGCTAGAGATCCTAAAAATATGGAAGTAAGAATTGATGAAAATGTTAAATCAAAAGAAGATACTCAAAACTTGGGAATATGTTCAGGAGATTTTATATTCATAGATCCTAAAAGTACAATTACTGAAAGTGGATTTATAAAGTCAAGGTTTATAGATGATAAAGGTAGTATAGCTTGTCTTATGGGGTTATTAGAGTTATTTAATAGAGAAAAGATAGTTCCAAAATTTACAACTAAAATATTAATTTCAACTTATGAAGAAGTAGGTCATGGAGCTTCATATATACCAAATGATATAACTGAAATGATCTCAGTTGATATGGGGTGTATTGGGGATGACTTAAGTTGCACTGAATATGATGTATCAATTTGTGCAAAAGATTCAGGTGGTCCGTATGATTATAATATGGTTACAGACTTAGTTAATTTAGCAAAAGATAATGAACTAAAATATGCAGTGGATATTTATCCAATGTATGGATCGGATGTAGGAGCTGCATTGAAAGGTGGAAACAATATAAGGGGAGCCCTTATAGGACCAGGAGTTCATGCATCTCATGGAATGGAAAGAACACATTATAGTGCTTTTGAAAATACGGTCAAACTTTTATATTTATACTTAACTAAGTAAAAAATATTGATGCTGTGTTATTAGGGAGTAAAGTGTTCGTCAAAACAATTCAAACATAAATGTAGAAAACACAAAATAAAGGTAGGTTAAGTAGAAATACTTAGTCTACCTTCATTTTTTTGTAATAATATATTAAGAAAAGGTTCACACAATTGACAAATAGCTGACAAAAACTAATAATAGTATATTTATTAGAAAGGGCGTTTGTTAACATGATAGAAGATGAAGAATTAAAAATTAGAAAAATAGCTACAGCAAAAGAAAAAGAACTATTAAGCATAGCATTAGATGGAATGTATGGATGGAACTTTAATCCTATATCAGTAGTTATTAATGGAATAGAAGATTATTATTTTATATGTAAAGTGAAAACAATAATAGAAAGTTTACAAATGAAAATGGTAAAAGTACATATTGAGGTTAAAAAAGATAAAAGCCCCAAATTATTAAGCATAGAAGAGATAGCATAAGAAAAAATATTACAGATAGATTAGACTTTAAGCTACATTTATTTTTTCGATTTGTTAAGGAAACGTACAGGAAATTTAATTATAATATAATTATTCCTTTTCATAATTTTAAGGGTAGTAGACTGGAGAAATCTTGTTTACCACCCCTTATTTTTTTGTTATTTTCTTATTTTTAATTCTTCAGATAGTTCCTTTTCTATATCATCCATATATGCATCTACTCTCTTAACTCTTATAGAATTTAAAATTATATTTATACCTATAAAAGCCAAAAATATTAAACTTAATATAATCATATTAACACCTCACTATTTAGAGAGTATTGCCAATATTTAAAAAATATTACAATAATGTATAAAGAGAAGAGGATGAATTTACGTTTAAATTTTTTAATTATATGCTAAATAAAGCAAAATATGTTTTATTGGCAGTAGTCTTTGCGATATTAATTTACAAGTTTATGTATTGTTTTTTTAATAAACAATTTTAAATAATATTTCACAAAATTTAATACATAACGTTGGTAATATATAATAGCTTTAGAGATAGTAAATTAATACTATCTCTTTTCTTAAATATTAGGAGATATGGAGAGTTATGCATTTAGTATATTTGACAAATAATTAATATAATATACAGTTATGTTATGAAAGGCTAGAATTTAATTTCCTAGCCTTTAAAATATTCTACATCAATATATCACTTTTGAAGTGACCTTGATTTGCTCTCATACAATAAATTAGATTTATTTGACATCAAAAATTCGTCAAAATAAAGATGTTATCTATTGTTAAATATTATTAACTTTAATATAATAAAGTAGCGTTAAATCATTGAAACTACTATGTTTTGTAAAATCATTAATATGTATTGTTTTCTACAAAACATATGATTACAATATGGTTACAGACTTAGTCAATTTACAAGAGAAGCAAAAAAAAGGAATGTGGTGATTATATTTGAACGTTAAAAAAATGACAGAAGCAGCAATGCTTTCAGCAGCATTCGTTGTAATAAGCATTATTGCTATAGGAGCAGGATTTGGGTATGCAGGATATTTAGATATTGGAGTTCCTGTAATTATTGTAATCATATATTTAAGATGTGGACTAAAATACACCATTCTTTCTGGAGTCACATCACTTTTACTAATAGCACTTACTTTAGGAGATATTCCTTCTGCTATTGTTATGAGCCAAAGTATGATTTTAGGGCTTGCATGTGGAATTATTATTCCTCGAGAAGGAACACTGTTTGATGATTTACTTTTTGCATCAATTTTTGGTTGTATTGTTATGGTTATTGTAGATATAAATTTTTCTAACTTAACAGGATATAGCTTTATTAAAGAGTCTAAGGAGTATTTATCATATTTTCCATTTATCACTGAGGAATTAAAACAAGAATTATATTATTTTCTTATAGGTACATTACCAATTGAAACTATGTTTGTAACATATTTTCTTAGTATAATACTAGGAAAAAAATTTAGAGTATTAAATGACTCTGGAAATAGAAAATTTCTTATAATTACTAAATTTAAGAATTATGGATCATATATTTCATGTTCTAAAAACACTGTAAATATAGCAATTTTAAGCTTAATTATTATAACCATATTAGGAAAAGTACAATTTTTAGCTAGTAATATATATTTTGATATAATATTTAATTCATCAAAATATATATTACTATTCTTTGTACTTCAAGATTCTTATACTATGAGTAATAGATTCATTTATTCATTAACAAAATCTAGATTAATGCTTTTAATATCACAATTAGGAATATTATATATGTTATTAAATTATTTTAAAGTGACTAGTTTAGTTATTATTATATTTAATTTTGCAATAGATAATTTATTAAATATTAGAACTAAGCAACTTTATATACTAAATAAAAGCTTAAATAAACTTATGAAAGAAAATAGGAAAATAAAAATAGCATAAATGTAAGAGGATGTATTTAGATAATTTAAGTTAATGATAGTGCCTAAGGCACAATCAAATAAATAACAAGTCCATTTGCCAGCCTATTTTCCATCATGCTGCGTCGGCAAATTGACCTAATAGGCCCGCTATGAGGGCAATTCGTCTCCTTGCCTGATGAAAAATATTCATGGCAACTTTGGACCTGTTATTTATTTTCATGTACCTAATTGATTATTGAAAATTGTTACGCAGAATTTGTTTGTTGTTATCATAGATACTCAAGGCCAAGTTACTCTTATGCTTGGGATTATATTCAATTTTTACTATACTAAGGCGTATATACAAACAATTATATATCTAATTTTGGTGGATACACTTCACCTTGGATATCTATATTTTAAATTATTGTTTCCTAAAAAAATTAGATTATTTTAGAATTATTTGAAATTATAAATCTAAAATGGTATAATTTATATGTTAAAAAATAAAGGGAGACGATTAGATGCGACAAAATAAATTAAAAAAATTAGCACTACTGGCTGTGATTTTATGTATTAATAGCATTCCAGTAGTAGTCTATGCAACAACAAGTAGTACAAGTAGTACAAGTAGTACAAGTAGTACAAGTGGTACAAGTGGTACAAGTGGTACAAGTGGTACAAGTGGTACAAGTAGTACAATCACCGAACAAAGTAATATTGAGATTAATGATAATTGGCTTACAGAACAAGTTGCTACTCAATTGAATAAGAAAGTAAGAAATCTTACAGAGCAAGACTTCTTGAATATTAAGAAGATTGACTTAAGATATGAAAAAATAGAAGATTCAATTCCGGACGAAATGAAATTATTGCAAAACTTAGAATATTTAGATTTGAATTATTGTAGACTAGATGGTAAAATTCCAGAATTTTTAGGTGATTTACCTAAGTTAGCTTATTTGGATTTAGGAGAAAATAAATTTGAAGAATTACCTGATAATATTAAACAAAAAATTATTAATGGAACCTATAGCTATTGTGATGTAGAAAAAAATAAGTTTAGTCTTGATGAGGGATGGTATTATCTAAAAGGTAAATGGTGTTATTTAGATAGAAATGGAGAAAGAATTAAAGGAAGTCAAACCATAGATGGTAAAGAATACGAATTTACCGAAGATGGAAATGTAAGAGAAGGCTGGGAAAGCGATAAAGATAATAATATGTATTATTATGACAGAACAAGTGGGGCAGTAAAAAATGATTGGAAACAAATCTTGGGAGAGTGGTATTACTTTAATGAAAACGGAATAATGCAAAAAGGACTACAAACTATCAAGGGTGTTAAATTTTATTTAAATGACAGTGGAGTAATGCTTACTGGATGGCAAAAAATTGATAATAATTATTATTATTTTTCAAGCACTGGTGGAATGACATATAGTTGGTTAACTTTAGATGATAAGACATATTATCTTGACGAAAGTACAGGTATTATGGCATTAGGAGAAAAGACAATAAATGGTCAAAAATATACATTTTCTAGTGATGGATCATTAATGAAAAATATATGGGTTGATAATTATACATATATACAGCCAAATGGACAATCTGTAAATACTTATTATAATTATTCACATTCAAACACTAATTATCAATTATTTAAATATATGACTAATGTGAACAATCAAATGAGTGTTGATAATGCTGCCTTGTTGCTACATAATGGAGATACTAGTAATAACTGTGTATTTTTTGCATCCGAAGCTTTAAGAAGAATTGGAGTTAATATTCCGAGTTCAACAGCTAATACATATCAATTAGAAAATCAATTAAAGAGTTGGGGATTTGCGTATAGTTACGATTTTTCACAATTAAAGCCAGGAGATATTGTATTTACAAATAATTATTCACATGTATATATTTTTATGTGCTGGGATAAAGATGGATATGCATATATTGTGGATAATCAAAGGACAAGCTTTGGAAATTTAGTGCTCCATAGAAGAAACGTACTTGAGGATACGGATACTACAGATAGAGCAACTCATTTCTTCTATTATCCATATTAGGCACATTAAAAAATAACAGATCAGTATACTTGTCTATTTTGCGCCATATTCGTAGGTAAGTTTCACTAATAGCCTGCTATGAGCAAAACTTACCTTCTTGTCTGGCAAAAAATATACAGCGTATCTTTGACTTGTTATTTTCTTTCACGTGCCTTAAGTATTTTGTAAAACTTCTAATATAAAAAAATAAAAAGCATTTATGATTAATAAAAAACTATTAATTGTAAATGCTTTTTTGTGTAAGTAAATTTTATTCATATATATCGAAGAAATGTAGTATAAATAAAATATAAGTATGAATTTATATAAGAAGGGAAGAACTTAAATGAAAGCTCAGGTTGATATATTCTCAGGTTTTTTAGGATCAGGCAAAACAATGCTTATTAAAAAATTATTAAATGAAAAATCCTATGGGAAAAATACAGTTATTATAGAAAATGAATTTGGAGAAATAGGGATAGATGCAGATATATTAAAGGAAAGTAATATTGAAGTCAAGGAAATTAATTCAGGATGCATATGTTGTCAAGTATCAGGAGACTTTGGAGAAGCAGTATTTGAAGTTTTAAATAATTATAAACCTGACAACATAATAATTGAACCTTCAGGGGTAGCAAAATTAAGTGAAATATTAAGTATATTGGAAGAAACAAAGTTCCAGCATAAGATTGAAGTTAGAAATATTTTTACTTTGATTGATATTAGAAATTATGATATGTACTTAAAGAATTTTAAAGAATTTTATGAAAACCAAATAAGAAAAGCAAATAAAATGGTTTTAAGCAGAAGCCAATTAGTAGATGATGAAAAGATTAAAACTACAATAGATTCTCTTAAAAAGTTTAATTCTAAAGCTGAAATAATATATAAACCTTGGGAAAGCTTAAATGGAAGTGATTTTTTTAAAGTGAATAATATAGAAGAGAAAAAAGAAATATCTATGGTAAAGTCTAATATAAGTAAAACCTTTAGAAAAGAAGTAAATCATAGTGCTAAAGAGGTTTTTGAAACCTATCCTATAGATCTTATTGAAAATATGAGTACACAAGAAATTCAAAGAAAATTTGAGTTTATAGAACGTAATGAGAAGTTTGGGCAAATAATAAGAGCAAAGGGATTTATAAAAGGAACAGATGGAGGGTATTACCAATTTGATTATGTGCCAAATGAATTTAAGAGTAGAAAGATTAAATGGTCTAATAAAAAAGTTGTTTCAATAATTGGAAGTAAATTGAATAAGAAGGAATTAAAACAATTATTTAGTTAACTATAAGTAGCTACTTGTTTTAGTTGATATAGCTAAATTAAATTTTTATCTTATTTAAGTGAGAATGCTTTGGAAAATCAATGTAGTAGAGTTGCTTAATTGGTAATTAGAATTTATAGGAAGGTGGTGAGAAAATGAAAATACATATTGAGATTGTGACAGGTTTTTTAGGGGCTGGAAAAACTTCTTTTATAAACTCTTTATTAAGTGAAACCCAAGTTGAAGGAGAAAAAGTTTTGATTTTTCAACTGGAACATGGAGAAAAGAAAGTTTTACAATCAACTAATACAAATTATTTTGTTAAAGTTAAAGAATTAAATGAAGTTAAAGATCTTAAAGAAGAAATGATTTATTCAATAAAGAAATACAACCCCAATAGGATAATCATTGAATATAATGGAACTTCTAATTTAAAAGAATTAATTGATATATTAAATGAAAAAATTTATAGAGAATATAGCAAAGTTACGACAATATTTTTCGTAGCAGACGGGAGGAACTTAAAAAAATATATTGATAATGTAGGAAGTTTCATAATTCCATTTATACAATATTCAAACATGATAGTTGTGAATAACATGGATTATTGTAACAAAGAAGTTTTAGATGAAGGTTTTAAGAAAGTAATGGATATTAATCCTAAAGCATATATTTTAAAAGTGAATAATAAGTATATTTTAAAGTCAGCTCTTAGAGAATCTAAAGTGCTAGATAACGGATACTTTAAGAAATTAAAAATCAAATTTACCAATATGCATTATTAAAGAAGAATACAGAATATAAGAGTGAAATGAGGAATGTCTATGAATCATTGCAATAGTAGAATTAAAACTTTTTTTACGCTAAGTGTAATAATATTACTACTGTATATTCATAAAAAATATGCAATAAATTTAAATATAGAAGAAATAGGGGATTTCGCAAGTATATTTACAAGTATAGTTCTTGAGGCAATCCCTTTTATTATTTTAGGTTCTTTTATATCTGCAATAATTCAAACTTGCATATCAGAAGAAATTATAACTAAGCTAATACCTAATGTAAGTATTTTAGGGTACATTGGAGCAGCTTTAATAGGACTTATTTTTCCTGTTTGTGAATGTGCCATTGTCCCTATAACAAGAAGACTTATGAAAAAGGGGTTGCCAGTTGGGGTTGGGGTAACATTTATGCTTGCAGTACCAATAATTAATCCAGTGGTAATAATGTCTACTTATTTTGCATTTTATGATAAGCAATCAATGGTAATTATTAGGATAGTTGGTGGATTTGTAGCAGCAATTTTAATAGGAATGATAGTAAATGCTCTAGAAGAAAACAAATACGGTATAATTTTAGATTCTATAGAAAATGATAATTATTGTAATTGTGGTTGTAATGCTCCTTTTGAAAATCAAAATAAATTTAAAGCAATATTTGAGCATACTAATAGAGAATTTTTAGACATTATAAGATATTTAATACTTGGAGCTTTTATCTCAAGTGGATTTCAAGTTGCAGCATCCCATGGATGGTTTAACTTTATTTCTGATAATAAAGTATTGGTTATAATTTTCATGATGTTTCTTGGCTTTTCTTTATCCCTTTGCTCAGAGGCAGATGCCTTTGTTGGAAGAAGCTTTTTAGCTAATTATTCATTTAGTGGAGTAGCAGCTTTTTTGATTTTAGGTCCTATGCTTGACTTAAAGAATTTAATGATGCTATCTGGTGCTTTCAAAAAGAGTTTTGTATTAAAATTAGTTATAACTACAATAAGTGTTGTATTTGTAATTTCTTGTTTATTTATGATGTGTGGTGTATAAGGCATATTTGATTTATTGTTTTATTACATATAACTAAAATAAGAATGTTATTTTGATACAATAAGGGGGCAAATATAAGTGAAAAGATTTAATTTTGATGAATTTTTATGGTTTATAGTTCTTATTTTATTGGAGTTATGGATAATTTATTTAGTCTTTACAGGTAAAATGGATTTTTATATAGGTAAGGAAATGATTAAATATAGTTACATTACTATATTAATGATAAGTATAATTGCAATTTTTCAATTTAAAAATGTATTTACAGCAAAAGGCAATAGTAAAATAAAGATAAAATTACTCCCAATTATATTAACTTTAATACTAGGGGGTATTTCCAATTATAAACAAGAAACATTTAAACATGCCGAATTGGATAAAGAGCTTAAAGATGGTAAGACAAGCGGAATAGAAATGCAATATTTATATGAACATGAATTAGATTATAACTCAATTGAAAGTAAAAATAATACAAATTTAAAAGATAAAAACAATTTAAATCAAAGTATTAAAAAGAATTTAGAAGATGAAAATAATATAGCTGAAAATAATAAAAAAGAAATTTTAATAGTTAATCAATATAATCCTATGGTACTTGACGATATAAGAGTAAGCCCTAAAAAATATATAGGCAGAAACTTAGAAATTCATGGTTTTGTATGCAAAGAAAGTTATTTAAATGAAAACCAATTTATTATAGGAAGAATTGTAATAAATTGTTGTGCAGCTGATTCAAAAGTTGTTGGAATAATAGGAGAATATGATAAAGCTTATGACTTACATGAAAATGAGAAGATTATTGTAAGGGGAACAATCGGCAGTTCAATTATAAAGGATGATAATAATGTAAGTCATAGCGTACCAATAATAAGAATAGAAAAATTAAATAATGAATAAACAAGCCATTCTTGTTAATTATTCTTATAGTATTAGGGATCATGAAGCAATCAAAAAAATGTTTTGTGGAATAACCCAATCTGCTGTTGCTATGGGTGTGACTTTAGACGCTACTCCTTTGACCTTAAGACCAACTGGAAGTGACATGCACGAGTCTTGCACATGTCGAATGGGTGAAAATCCAGATGACTCAGCTACAAATCCAAATGGACAAATTCATGGGGTTCCAGGTCTTTATGTAGCTGATAACAGTGTTCTTCCTACACTTGCTGCGACTAATCCCACCCTTCCTACTGTCGCTTTGACAATAAGATTAGCAGATTATATTTAAGCCCATTTTCTGAAACATAAACCCCAAGAAATATTAAGAGTGCTCCTAGACTTGAATATAATGTGATTTTTTCATGAAGTATTACTACAGAGAGTATTAGAGTAATTGCAGGAATAAGATATATATAGTTGTTAGTTTTTACTACTCCTAATTTATTCACTGTAAAATTCCACATAACATAACAAAGGCTAGAAGCCACAACTCCTAAAAATAAAAGATTAGATATTACTTTAAAGTTTAATAATTTAGGAATATCAAAATTAAACTCTGATGTAAATAAAAATGGAATCATAGTAAGTAAAGCATAGAAAAATATTTTTCTTGTTAAATATAGGGAGTTATATTTGCTACCAAATTTCTTTGTTGTTATTGAATAAACAGACCAAGATAAAGCAGCACATAAAGCAAGAATATCACCTACTGGATTTAACTTTAACATAAAGTTACCATTAAACATAACTAAAAAAACTCCAGAAATTGCAATTAAAAATCCAATAAATAGATTCTTATTAAGTTTCTCGCCTTTGGTAAAAAAGTGAGCGAGAAGTGCCGTTATAATAGGTGCTGTTGCAACTATTAATCCTACATTTGAAACTTGTGAAATTTTCACAGCAGAGTTTTCAGCTAAAAAGTAAAGTGATCCACCGGTTATTCCTGATAGCAAGAACATAGCTTCTTCTTTTAATGACTCTATGTTATGAAATTTTGGATGGATTATAAGCAATAAAAAATAGGCTATTACAAACCTATAAAACATAACTTCAAGGGGAGTAAAGGTACTTAATAGTATTTTGCTAGAAATAAAAGTGGTTGCCCAAATAACTACAGTTATTAAAGCTAATAGATTTAATATAATTTTTTTGTCATTCATTGACTTAGTCTCCTTTTACGATTTAATTACATTAAGGCACAATCAAATAAATAACAAGTCCATTTGCCAGCCTATTTTCCATCATGCTGCGTCGGCAAATTGACCTAATAGGCCCGCTATGAGGGCAATTCGTCTCCTTGCCTGATGAAAAATATTCATGGCAACTTTGGACCTGTTATTTATTTTCATGTGCCTAACATAGTATACAATAACTTATACTTTTAATAAATACAATATTCATGTAATTTAAGAAAATAATATTCAACTATGTCTAATATTATTGAATAGTGTTAGAATTAAGATAATAATTATTAGATATATTAAGTTATCTGGACAGTCAAAAATTCTTTACAATTAACAAGCTTGTAGATCCTCATAAAATGAAGGGTCTACCTGCTTATTTTTAATTATTTTAGTTATGCTTAATCCCGCATTTTTAGCCATAATGCGAAAAAT
>Ga0302140_10001293_pt1 | contig 32768 bp, 27 predicted proteins | sample I_Bog_E1_1_FD_202095 | JGI IMG/M metagenome (GOLD analysis project Ga0302140, IMG submission 202095) | Peat permafrost microbial communities from Stordalen Mire near Abisko, Sweden - I_Bog_E1_1 | ecosystem: Environmental > Terrestrial > Soil > Wetlands > Peat | place: Sweden: Abisko, Stordalen... | reverse complement strand
GACTTCTTCGGCCAGACACTTGCCCAGCCCGCTGGAAATACCCGTGATGAACCAAACCCGTTTTTGTTCTGTCATATGTTCTCCCTAGAATCTCTAAAAAATATTTCACCACAGAGGCACAGAGGTCGCAGAGTAAGGCTTTCGATTTTAAAGGCTTTTGGGGCTTACTTATAAAACTCTGTGGTTCAATCTGGTTTTATGTCAGCGGGAAAAAAACTAAAAACACCGTGGCGCCCGCCAGCAAAATGCCTATTCCGGTTTCCACTTTATAAAGAAAAGTGTGGGTTCCCCAATCGCCCCACCGGGGTTTGTAGAAATAGCCAAACAGCGCGCCGCTGGCAAACCCCGCGAGATGCGCCGCGTTGTCCGCGCCGATAAAAAAGCCGAACATCACCGTATAAACCAGCCACTTGACCATCTGGTCCCGGATACCCTGTCCCATGGGGGTTCCATCCTTTTGACCCCAGCCTGCCGCCACACCAATGAGCCCCATGATGGCGCCCGAAGCGCCGATGGCCAGCCCATGGGATATCCACATCTCGCTGGCGATATTTCCGATAATGCCGGTGACCATATAGAGGAACAACATGCGGCCCTTGCCGAAAATCTGCTCCACCATCGGACCCACCTGCATCAGGGCGAAAAGGTTAAAGGCGATGTGCATGAGACCCGCATGTAAAAACATGGCGGTGGAAATGCGCCAAAACTGGCCGTCTTCGGTAAATTCTCTGGCATGGGCGCCAAAGCGGATCAGGGTGTCCTGGTCAAAAGCCAAAACCCCGCTGGGCCCTTGAAAAAACACCATACGGATGTAAATCAGAATCATCGTCAAAGTCAGCAGACTGCTGACCGATTGCACCTGCGGCAGACCGATCCCCACCCGTTTGAGAACTTCCAGCCAATGGGGCATTAAAAGCTTTCCGCAATTCAGGCAGGTTTTACGACGCTCATCCTGAAGGGTACCGCAATGGGGGCAGACTTTGTGCTTGTAGCGGACCTCTTCCATGGTGTTAGCCGCTTTTTGCTTGGAATGCTGCCAGGAATCCCGCCAGGTCATCAGCTTCCAGCGGATTTTGACTTTGTTCATTCCCACAAACCCGGCAAGGCCGGTAAGCCAGTCAATCCAATCGCTTTTAGGGTCAAAGTCACTCATGCGGCTCAAACTACGATAAAAACCCCCAGAAATCCAGAATCATTCGAAATGAGTTTTTTGTTAATTGTAGGTAAAGACTTCTTCCCCGTGGTTTATGAAGAGCCCCTCTCGCCTATAGTGCATCCTTCCAGTACACATTTTGGAGACCCTCATGATCAACAAAGCGTTTCTGAACAAATTTATGGTGAAGCCGGGTAAAAAGCTGGCCTTTGACGAGCTCGACCCGGGCTGGGCATCCCACAAGGATCTTTTGGATAAATTCGGCGAGGAGCGGGTCAAAAAAATCGCCAAGAAAATTTTGACGCGCAATCTGGACAGCTTGAACCAGGCCCATAACCTGCTCTGGGCCAGCGACACTTACGGCGTGCTGGTAATTCTTCAGGCCATGGATGCGGCGGGCAAGGACGGCATCATCCGCCACGTCATGTCGGGCCTCAACCCCCAGGGCTGTATGGTGCATAACTTTAAAAAGCCGACCCCCGACGAACTGGACCATAACTTTCTCTGGCGCTACATGAGAGCCCTGCCCCAGAGAGGCCGCATCGGTATTTTTAACCGTTCTTACTATGAGGATGTTTTGGCCGTGAAGGTGCACCCGGAGTTTTTGGACTTTCAAAAACTGCCCCCCGGCGTGCGCAGTGAAAACCTTTGGAAGCACCGCTACAGCGACATCAATCACTTTGAAAAACATCTCACCCGCAACGGCATCGTGATCCTGAAGTTTTATCTGCACATCTCCAAGGACGAACAGCGCCGCCGCCTGCTGGACCGCCTGAATAACCCCGCCAAGCATTGGAAGTTTTCCGACAACGATCTGCCGGAGCGAGCCCATTGGGACAAATACATGACCGCCTACGAGGACGCCATCAGCGCCACCAGCACCGAATGGGCGCCCTGGTATGTCATCCCCGCCAATCACAAGTGGGCATCGCGGACCCTGGTAGCCGATGTTTTAACAGGAACCATCGCGGGATTGGGTTTGGATTTTCCCAAGATCACGCCGGAACGCAAAAAATCCCTGGAGCGGGCAAAAATTCAGCTGGAAGCCGAAGCGGAAGAAAACACCGAAGAAGGTTTGTCGGCCTAAACGCCCTTCACCGATTTTAAAGAACAATGACGCAGACCATCCATCGCGTGAGCTTTATCGGTTAAACTAAAGCCTTATGAGTACTACCCGCAAAACCATTTTAGTTCTGGGGCTTTGGCTGGCTTTGGCCGGATCCGCGAAGGCCCAGGCCGCAGTCCAACCGACCCGGGACTATTACCCCGTTATTTCAATTCTTTACGGCACCGACCGGACATTGAAAAATACGGATTTCACCTCGAAAAGTTCACCGGACTTAAGTTTTGGACAGGCCCGGTTCATCCTTCATCTTCACTATTTTCGAAAAAACGACAGCGATCAAACCTGGTGGCGCCCCAGGGATTCATCCGAAAAGAAACTGGGTTTACAGCCCGTAAGCCCTCTCGACGAAAAAACCTTTAACCAGGCTCTGCGCCATGACACCCAAAACGAAACCTTTCTCTACGTGCACGGTTTCTCCACCACTTTTGACGAGGGGGCCAAGGAAACGGCGCAAATCGCTTATGATTTACAGCTTCCGGGAAAACCTTTGCTTTACAGCTGGCCCTCTCACGGCAATATTTCGGTGGGCGATTACAAAGTGGACCAGGACACGGTCAACCAACCCGAAGCCATTGCCCATCTCAAATCCTTTATCCGTCAGGTCCTGCGGGAATCGGGACGGGGACAGGTTCATCTGGTGGGTTTCAGCATGGGAACTTATCTTTTAACCAGGGCCCTGATGGAACTGGCGGATGAGGGACAGGATTTTTCCAAGGTCGGAGCCGTCATCCTGATTTCCGCCGATATCGACGCGGAGGATTTCAAAAATCTGTATTACCCCAAATTAAAAACAGCCCTGGATGGAAAACTCGTCCTTTATGTTTCAGGAAGGGATAAGGCTTTGGAACTTTCCGCGGATTTTCATCATGGCCGGCTGCGCCTGGGCCAGGGTGACGGCAAAGCCACCCTGATTGACGGACTGACCACCATTGACGCCACTCAAAGCTCGCAGGATTGCGGCATCTGCCACGGTCTGTCGCAGATCAACGGGGTTATCAACGATATGTACCTGTCGCTGCATAACGGACTGCCTCTGAACAAACGGCTCGTGGACGATTACGTAAAAGACGGGAAAAAATATTACCTGCTTTTCGATGACGCCCATTCCATTGAGACCATTGAGGATCATAATTTCGCCATCGCGGGACAACTGGGAACTTATCTCAATAACTTGAAGTTGATCTGGCTTCCCGACCCGGCTCTGGAGATCGCGGCCGGAATCAATCACGGCTTCCTGCCCACCGAATTGGAATTGCGCTGGAATCTGGAAACTCAAAACCTCCGGTTTTATTTAAACGGGGGTGTCGACTATTACGACCAGGGCAACGGCTCTACCGCCTGGGCTCTTCATGGCGGACCGGGCCTGGAAGTGGTTTCAGATTCCGGATTGGGATTGAGTCTGGAATGGGACGGAGTGACGGAGCTTTCCCGCTCTTCCGCCGTCCTCAGCGGTTCCTATTTGGACCGGTTATTGAACAACGACGGGTTCCCCTGGAGCGGCTTTCGCCTGCAATTGATTAAGTATTTTGACTTCAACAAGCTGTTGAATTAATCAATTTGGTTTGGAAATGAAGTTTATTTTTTAGACTTGGAAAAATTGATTGGCGGAAAGGCTTCGGTTTTATCCGCGGCTAGAATCAATTCGATCCCGCCGGAACCGTCCGCCGGAACAAACCCCGCTACTTTTAAGCCCCGCATTTTAAAGGTCTCTGCTGAATTCCCGTTTTTAGCAGGCCACGTAAACTCGCCCGAATCATTGGACCCGCTGCTGGTTTGGCCAAAGCTGCTCTTGGCCCAGTTTACAAAATCGGACGAAACGTTCTTATCCAAATAGAAGGTCATATTGCCTGACGGGTCATTTTCCGGAGCCTGGGAAGGACTCATTTTGCCCTCTTTGATCAATGTTTTTATTACCGCCAGACTCAGCGCTTTAAATTTTAAAACCGGCGCCTGAAGGGATTTTCCGTCAGCGGTTTGAACATGTAAAACCAGTCTACCTGATGTTGGAACAACCGGGGTCATCTGATCGGCTTGAACCCCTTGCGTCAAAGCAAGACAAAACGCTAAAACCAAACCCGTCAACCTGAAATTCCATTCGCGCATAACAACTTACCCCCGATAAAAAATTCACCTGATCAAGTTTATCACTTTAAATTTTAAAGAATTTTAGGTTTTCTCAATCTGAACAATCAATTGAATCTGCTGAAGAATGGCCGACACCTTTTCGCATTTTTCCTTGGAGCCCACATAAACCAGGGCTTTTCCTTTTTGGTGAACCCGAATAGTCAATTCCACCGCCCGTTCCAGCGCGTAACCCGTGGCTTTTTGGATTTGAAGGATAACTTCATCGAAAGAATGAACTTCGTCGTTAAACAGCATGACCTGCCAGGGATTGCCTAATTCGGTTGCTGTGTTCGTTTGGTTATCGATAACTTCTTGTTCGTTGGTATTCATCCCCGTCCCAATGCGTTAGATTTTTTCCGCGCCGATCCGGTTAATATCCGCGGTGGCTAATATTTTCTTCGGGGCGCCTTGTTTGGCAACCAGAATCATCGCCAGCCCTATCTGGCGGGTGTTTGTCACAAACCGGGGAAAGAGTAATTTTAAGAAAGGGTATAAGGGCGCCGCAACCGCGTAAATGGCCCGATAAAGCTTTTGTTTCGAGACAATACCATCCAGGGGCTGGATATAACCGGGCCTGAACATATAAGCCGCTTTAAAAGGCAGTCGAAGCAGGGCGTTTTCGGTCTCACCCTTTACCCTGGCCCACATCACGCCGCCCTTTTCGGTTTCATCCGTTCCCTCGCCCGAAACATAAATGAAAGTCATGGATGGATTAAGCCGGGCCAGGGTCTGGGCCGCCGCCAGGGTGAAATCATAAGTCACATGGCGGTAAGCCGGTTCGGTCATACCCGCGGACGAAACACCCAGGCAGAAAAAGCAGGCGTCGAATCCGGTCAGTTCTTTTTCGAGATTTTCAAAGTGGGTGAAATCCTGATGTTCTATTTCCCGAAGTTTTGCCTGTTTTATTCCTGAGTTTTTGCGAGCGACGGAAAGAATCTCCGAGACCTGGGGATCGGCCAGGCATTCCTTAAGAACACCATGCCCCACCATGCCCGTCGCGCCGAAAAGAATTACTTTCATCGTTTCACCTGAGTGGTTCAATTTTAAGCGGGTAGATCAAAAAACAGAAAATGGGAGTTCTTTTCAACTTCAACCCACAGTTGGCTTTCATCGCTGATGGCAACCCCATCTCCGCTGGAAATGGTTTGACCGTTGAGGCTCAGTTGACCGGACGCCAGCTGCAACCAGCCCTTGCGGCCCGGACGCAGTGACAAATCAATCCTTGTCCCTTTGGTGGGTTTGGCCAGATATAAATCCACATCCTGGTTCATGGTAATGGAGCCTTCCCGGCCGTCCTTCGACAGGGCCAGAAACAGATCGCCCTCATTGAGTTGTTTTGAAAAATCTTTTTGAGCGTAACCGGGCTTCAGATTGTCCGCCTCGGGCAGAACCCAGATTTGAAAAAAATGGGTTTCCTGATCTTTGAGATGGTTTTGTTCGGAATGACGCACACCCGTACCGGCGCTCATGCGCTGAACTTCGCCGGGCAAAATAACGGCGGCGGTTCCCATGGAGTCTTTGTGTTCCAGCGCACCGCTGAGGACGTAAGAAATGATTTCCATGTCCCGGTGGCCGTGGGTGGAAAAACCCGTGCCGCCCTGGATACGGTCTTCGTTGATCACCCGCAGGTCGCTGAACCCCATATGGTCGGGGTCCTGGTGTTCGCCGAAAGAAAAAGTATGGCGGGATTTAAGCCAGCCGATTTCAGTTAAAAATCGCTCATTGGAATGTCTAATCGTGATCATAGCGGTAGTCCTTGTTGAGATGAGACTCAAGATAAGGGTTCGCTGGAGTCACTTCAAGGGAGGGGGAAGGCCTATGAACTCAAATCATAAAGCTGAGAACCCATACCGCGTTGGCCCCCGCCAAAACCAAGATGGCCCGGCTCAGGGGAAGGGGTGTCTGTGGTTTCAGTTTTTGGTCTTTTCACCCGCCACAAAGCCGGATCAACTAATTTGCCGTGATCTCGCACCCATTGGGCTATTTTTGCCCGGTCGCTATTCGGATCTCCGCCAAAACCGCCACCCCAGCCCCCCTGGTTTCTCTGGCCCCAAGCGCCCGCTTGAGCCCCCCTGCCGCCAGCCTGCCATGGTTGTCCCTGAGCTCTACCGTTGCTACCAAGCCCGCTAAAACTTCCCCTGCCTCCCTGTCCCCCGAAGCCTTGACGCAGGGGGGCGACCAGCATGTAGCGGAATTCCCCTGATTTCACTTTTTCAATAAATTGGTCCAGCGTAATAGTGGGGTCGCCCCCCATAAAACCGCCGATGGAAATAGCCGGTAACCCTGTTTGAATGATGATGGACGAAACCGATTGGCTGTTCTGTGCCACCACCAAATATTTGGCGTTAGGTTCATTCGCTTCCAAATAAGACAATAATTTTTGGTTATTCGTGTCTTCGCCAAAACCGCCTCTGCCCCCCTGACCCCCAGTGCCCGAAAGTAAATTGGGATTGGCTTCCACCGACCGGTCCGGAGCCAAAACCGCGCTGAGGGACCAGACCGCTGGAGAAATAAATAACGTAAACAGACCCACTCCATAAGCCAGGGGCAGCCAGCGGTGTGAAATTTTTCCGGACCGGACCGAACCGCGTAGCGCGGTTAAACCAACGACCGATAATCCGGCGCCCATGAGCAAAACCGGCCGGATGACCTGCTCCCAATGCGGGTAGCCGAACCAAATATAAACCTGCCACACCACCGTGAGTAAAAAAGCCAGCGGTAGCAAGGACCAATATTTTTCACCGCTGATAAAAGAAGTCCAGAGAGATCTTGCCCCAATGCCGGTTAAAGCCGCCAGAGGAGGCGCCAGCATCACAATGTAATAAGTATGCATGCCCCCTTTCATAAAACTGAAAACCAAGGCGTAAGTTAAAAACCAACCAAACCACAAAAGCAAAGCGGAATGATTTGTTTGGAGAGGCCGGCTAAACGAATCTTTCCTCAACGCGGCCCAAAGGCCGAGGAGCACTAAAGGTAAAAACCAAATAATCTGTCCCGCCATATTGGGGTCGGCCAGACGAAGAGGCCCGGGCTGTCCCGTACTCATCCCTCCGAATCCTCCCTGACGGTTGCCTCTGCGGTTTTGTGAAGCTGGATTTCCATTGGCATCTTTTTGAATATCTTGCGGCGAAGTTGGATTTTGGGGTGAATCCATCGAAGGAGCCGGAAGAACGTTAGCGGTGGTGCTGGTGGGAGTCGCGACCGCGGTCGCCGGACCGCCTCGACGCCGGGACATCAACCGTTGAAAACCATTCCACCCCAAAGACAAACTGATCATGGAGTTATCTTGCGTGCTTCCCACAAAAGGTCTTTGCGAAGCGGGCGTGAAATCCACGGCGAGCGGCCAGGATAAAGCCACGACGGCCAATACCATGGAGCCGATGGTCAAATCCGCGAACCGGCATTTCCAGGGAACGGCCGCGCCTAACCAGTAGAGTAAATAAAAAGTCGGCAGAACGATAAAGGCCACCATCAACTTGGTGTTAAAACCGACGCCGACCAGCGCCAGAGCCAACAACAATAAACCCCGGCTGGCCTTTTCGACCGCCAAAGACAATGCCCAAGACGCCAATAGGATCACGAACATCAAACACTCATCGGTGTTGTTGTAACGGTCCACCGCCACACAGATCGGCCCCACCGCCATGGCCAGCGCCGCGATCAAAGCCGCCCAAGCGTCAAACCGGCGGCGAACTAAAAAATAAACCAAAACGACCGACAAAGTCCCTTCAATCACCTGGGGAAAAATGAGACTAAATCCGCTGAAACCCAATAATTTGGCGCTGAAGGTCTGTATCCATAAAGACACCGGGGGTTTATCGACGGAGACCCATCCCACTGGATCAAAGGAGACAAAGAAAAAGTTATGCCAGTTCATCAGCATGCTTCGAACTGCCGCGGCGTAATAGGGATTGCCAAAACCGTTTTGGTCCAGGCCCCACAGCCGCAAACCTGCCGCCAGAACAAGAATAGAAAATAGGCCGAGCCATTCCCAAAATCGTTGGGAATCGGAATTTATGCCTTCTGCGGTTGTTTTGGTTTGCATGGACTTTTAGACGTATGGTTCATGTTTGAGTGTCAGCGAAACATAACCATTTCAGAGATCAAAGGCTTTGGCCAGTTCCATCATTTTTTCCAGGCCCAATTGTTCGCCGCGGATTTGAGGATCGATATTCACTTTGGCTAATGCCGCCAGCACTTCCTCGGCCGGTTTTCCCAAAAACTTCAAAGAGTTCGTGATCACCTTACGGCGGCTTTGAAAAATGCCCCGGCTGATGGCGAAAAGTCTTTTTTCAGTGGCGCCCGACAACGGCAAGTCGCGCTTGAGATCCAGTTCGATAAAAGCCGAATCCACTTTGGGGGCCGGACGAAAACAACGGGCCGGCACATCCACCACCTTGCGCACATGGCCGTAATAGGCCGCGCAAACGGTTAGAGCCCCATAGGCTTTGCTGCCGGGCTTCGCCACCAAACGGTCCGCTACTTCTTTTTGGATCATCAGGTAAATTTTCCGGACAATCGTTTGATGCTCGGTTAAAAGTTTGATGATGAGCGGCGTGGTAAGGTAATAGGGAATATTTCCCGCCACCGTGATAAGGGCCGGAACCGGAGGCGCCAAAGGGGCGATATCCAGCTTCATGATATCGGCCTTAATCAGAGCCATACCCGGAGTCTGTCCGAATTTTCGTTCCAACATGGCGAAAAGTTTATGATCCATTTCCACTACGGTTAACAACCGGTCTTTTTTGGCAAGTCTTTCAGTTAAAACCCCATAACCGCCACCCACTTCCAACAACACATCCCCCGGCGGACAGTCGATAGCCTTGTCGATTTTTTCGACGATATTATTGTCGGTGAGAAAGTTTTGCCCCATGGACTTGCGGGGACGGTATGAAAACTCTTCAAAGAGAGCGGAAATGGATTCCATTACAGGGTTAATTTTTCAGCTAACTTCATCGCGGCGATCATGCTTTGGGGCTTGGCGACGCCCTTGCCCGCGATATCAAAAGCCGTTCCATGATCGGGCGAGGTGCGGACATAAGGCAGACCGAGGGTCATATTCACGCCGTTCTCAAAAGCCAAAAGTTTAAAGGGAATCAAACCCTGGTCGTGGTTCATACAAAGCACCGCGTCGTACTTGCCCTGCGAAGCCCAATAGTAAAGGGTATCGGGCGGATGCGGCCCCGAAACTTTCCAGCCTTTGTGCTGATACTTGGCGATGACCGGTTTCAGGATTTTGATTTCTTCTTTTCCAAAAGCGCCGTTCTCTCCGGCGTGGGGATTGACGCCCGCCACCGCGATACGGGGATGGGTAAGTCCAAACCACTGGCGAAGGGATTTATGGGTAAGCTCTAGCCGCTCGCTGACCAAAGCGGGCGTCACCGATTTGACCGAGTCTTTCAGCGCGACATGGATGGATTGAAGAACGATCTTGAAAGGCCCGCCCACCATCATCATGGCAAAAGACTTGGTCTTGGAAAGATGCGCCAATAATTCCGTATGACCCGGAAAAACGCAGCCACCCTTGTGAATCGCTTCTTTGCTGATGGGAGCCGTCACAACAGCTTTCACCTTGCCCTGCAAAGCCAGCTTGGACGCTTCATAAATATAATCAACCGCCGCCACACCGCAAGCGGCTGAAACTTTTCCCATCTCCACTTTCTCAGCCCCGCCCAAATCCAACACGCCCACTTGGCCCTGAAGTCCGTAAGCGTCTTCAACCGTTTGAATAGCGGTTAAAGATAACTTGATTTTAAAAAGCTTGATGAGTTGCTGGAGATAATCAAAATCACCCACGATCACATAACGGGAGATGGTATTTTTAGGAAAAGTTGCTAAAGCCTTGAGCGCCACTTCCCCGCCGATCCCGGCTGGATCGCCCATCGTAATTGCGATAAGAGACTTTGAGTTTGAATGATGCTTCATCTAATTAACCACCTAAGAAATTATGAATTCTGAATTAATAATTATGAATTGCGGAATAAAAGCTTCGCTTTTATTTTCTTTCAACTGTTGTCTTAACAATAGAAGTCATTATTCGAATAATTTCATCAATATCCCGAATATATTCTAAATAATCACCTTTCACCATTTGCGACTCTTGAAGCAATCGAAGCCAATAGCGAGTTTCCCGGCTTTCTTTTAAAGCAATCGACATTTTCGAAACAAAATCCTTTCTACTTTGCCCTGCCAATGCTTCCTCTACATTGGCCCCTACGCTTGTCGCGCTTCTCAACAACTGTTTAGAGATAACATATTCAGAAGATGCTTGTAGAAGCTTATAAAGCCCGATTACTTTCAAAGCAAACTCAAAACTTTTAGTTTGTATAATATTATTTTTCATTTCAAACCATTTCCAGAATGGAAATATTCAACAATTCAGAATTCAAAATTATTAATTCATAATTGATTTTTCAAAGTACTTTCGCCGCCAACGCGGCCAGCGGCGAGCGTTCGCTCTTGGACAAAGTAATGTGCCCGAAAAGCTCATTACCCTTGAAGCGTTCGGCCAGATACACAATGCCGTTCGAGGAGGCGTCCAGGTAAGGGTTATCGATCTGGTACGGATCGCCCGTCATGACAATTTTGGTGCCGACCCCCGCGCGGGACACAATGGTTTTAATCTCATGCGGCGTCAGGTTTTGGGCTTCGTCCACGATCATGTATTGCTTGGGGATGGAACGGCCCCGGATATAAGTGAGAGCTTCCATTTCCAGTTTATGGGAATCGAGCAGATATTGAACCTTGTCATCCACTTCTTCCGTATCATTCTGCAAATGGCCCTTATCAAGAATAAATTCCAGGTTGTCAAAAATCGGCTGCATCCAGTTCATGAGTTTTTCGTCTTTAGTGCCCGGCAAATAGCCGATATCCTTGCCGAGCGGAACGATGGGGCGGGAAACCAAAACCCGGCGGTATTTCTTTTCATCCAGGGTTTTCAACAATCCGGCGGCCAGGGCCAGCAAAGTTTTTCCTGTTCCAGCCGAACCCACTAAAGTCACCATGGGAATACGGTCATTTAAAAGCAGATTAAGGGCGAACTGCTGTTCGCGGTTGAGCGCTTTAATACCCCAGGATTCGGGTTCTTTAAACCAGAGGGGTTGCGCCAGTTTGGCTGAGTCTTTGTAAACCGCCAAAGCGGTTTTGCCTTCGTGAATATCGCTTTTGAGCAGTAAAAACTCGTTCTCAAACAGCTTTTGATCGGCGTAATTGGCCAGAGAAAGTTTGCCGGTTTTATAAAACTCATCGATGCTCGAATCCGGCACCGTTACGGTTGTCCAACCCGAATAGAACTCATCAATATTCACCTTGTTGGATTCATAATCCTCCGACGGAACGCCTAAAGCGTCGGCCTTTATGCGGACATTGATGTCTTTAGTGATAAAGCGGACATTTTCGCCTTTTTCTTTCAGCGCCAGGGCGATCCCGATAATATTGTTGTCGACTTTCATGTGCGCCAAAGCCGCTGGTAAGTGCGTATTGGGCGTGCTGATATCCACCCGAAGTTTGCCGCCATTGGGCAGGCTGACACCCTCCTGCAGGTTTCCTTTTTTGCGCAAGGTATCCAGCAAGCGGGCCACTTCACGGGCATTGCGGCCTTTTTCATCCTCGTATTTTTTAAAAGTATCCAGCTCCTCAATCACAGCCAGAGGAATAACCACGTTATTGTCCTCGAAAGTCTCCAGGGCTCTGGGGTTGTGAATGAGGATGTTGGTATCGAGAACGAAAGTTTTAATCATGAAGCGTGACCTCGCAAGCGGGAAAGATTGGGTACCGCCCAGGCCCAAAAAATCCGGGCAAGGCTAAAAACCCATTGAGACGTTTGGTAAAAAGCTTGAGACCAAGGCAAAACCGTCGGACAGATGAGACAAACTAAAAGCAGAAAAATGATTAAATTTCCCGTCAAAATAAAAATCAACGAGAACACAACACCGCCTTCCTGCAAATCCGGCTGATGATGCGACAGCGAATAGATCGTGAGAACCAGGTGAAAAGCGTAAGTAAATCCCATCAACGCGACAAAGTAGATTCTATGCGGTTCGGCGGCGACTAAATAGAAAAGAAGGGTAACAGCCGTGTAAAAAGGAAATACATAAGGCGCCAGGCAGATGAACACATGCGACTTGTTCACCACCGTATTACCGCCCTTGTCCGACGCTTCCAGGGAAGAAACTTTGCCGCCCATCATAACCGCCGCCAAAGCGTGGGTGAGTTCATGAGCCAACACATGACTGAAAACCGGTTTGTAGAGTAAAAAATGAATCAGAAGATAGGCCGCGAAACCGCCCATAAATACCGCGGGTTCTTTTTGAACCAAAGGAACGAGAGGAAGGGTCTGATACAAAACACAACTTACGGCCGCGCCAATCCAAATGAGTAAAATACCGAAAATGATTTTAAGGAAAAAACCGAGAATCGATCTTTTGAGGGCCAATGGAATAATGTCCGAGAGCGAGAAATGAACTGCTTATAGCTTAATCGAACCCACTTTTATCGTCTATGCACTTTAGCAATATTTAGTCTTTACCGGAATAGTTAACGGTAACGGCTATTTGGTAAACCTCATCCCGGGGCAAGCGGCGGGCCTTGGCGACCGCCTTCACCGCCTCGGTTTTGGTAAACCCTTCTTCTTTCATCAATTGAATCAAATGGTCCGCCACCGAAACACCTTCCCACTCGGGTGGTTTGTCGTTGGATCCGGGCACGGCCGCCTCAACCATCACTACCAGTTCGCCCAGCGGTTCGTGGGTTTCAAAATGGTTTAAAAGCTCTTCCAAAGTTCCCCGCACAAACTCTTCGTGAAGCTTGGTGAGTTCTCTGGCCGCCACCGCCTGCCTTTGGCCAAAAACTTCCAACGCGTCTTTTAAAAAATCTACCAAACGGTGAGGCGCTTCGTAAAAAACCAAAGTTTGTTCCTGGGGTTTGAGTTTCAATAAGGCTTGCCGGCGGTCGCCGCTTTTCGGGGGCAAAAAACCCGCGAAGAGAAAGGGTGTGGGTATTAATCCCGAAGCGGGTAAAGCCGCCACCAGGGCCGAAGCGCCGGGAATAGGGACAACTTTAAAACCCTTTTCCACGACCAATTTAACCACTTGATAACCGGGGTCCGAAATACCCGGCATCCCCGCGTCGGTAACGAGTGCCACGGAACCGCCTTGCGCCAGAGTTTCCAAAATATCGTCTGTTCTTTTGATTTCGTTATGTTCGTAACAGGAAATCAGCTTGGCGGCCTTGATGCCGAAGTGCAGTAAAAGTTTTGAGGTGTTTCGGGTGTCTTCCGCCGCGATGAGAGCGGCTTCTTTCAGGACTTTCAGCGACCGAAAGGTCATATCATCCAAATTGCCGATGGGAGTCGCCACTAGATATAGGGTTGAGGGTTGGATCGCGTTCTTTTCAGCCACGTTTCACCCGCTTTTTATTTTTAGAGCGAACCGCTTTTTCAACCGGCCGCGGCTTAGCCGAAAATTGAACTTTGAGCTTCTCGACAACACACCAAACTATATAGCCCAGTGTTATGCCCAAAACGTATCCGCCCAAAACATCCGACGGATAATGAAGCCCGAGATAAACGCGGGACAGTCCCACCAACAAAGCGATGACGACAAAAAGCGGCGTCCAGGGTTTGAAGGCCATGGATAACAAAAACATGGAAGAACCCATATTAGCCGCGTGGCTGGAGGGAAACGAAAAAGAGGAACTGGGACCATCCGGAGTTAAAACTCCCGGCAAAGCGTTGCAGGGCCGAATTCGTTCCACCTTGTATTTAAGAACATGAGACGCGATTTGGTCGGAAAGTAAAACGCCGATAAAAAGACTCAGAACGAGCCAGCGGCTCATGGCTTTGCCGCAAATCAGCCAATAAATAATCAAGGGAATGATGATCCAATAAAAATGCCGGGTGTCCGTTATAAATGAAAAAAAATTGTCGAAAAAGGGATTGGACCAGCCTTCGTTAATCCAGCGAAACACCGCCACATCGATGGAATAAAGAAAAGAAACCAAGGATTAGACTGCCGGAACGGCGGGGTCTTCCGCCGGCAAAGAAGCGTGAATTTCGGCGAGTTTCTTCATCACCCATTCGGGATCGTTGGAGGTTAAAAGGGTTTGACGCATTTCCTTCGCGCCTTCAAAGCCTTTGAAATAATGGGTCAAGTGCTTGCGCATTTCCAAAAGACCCATGCGCTCGCCTTTCACCTCAATCGAGCATTGCAATTGCTCCAGCGCCACGCCGATTCGAAACTTCAGCGAGGGCGCCTTCATGGGCTTCCCCGTTTCCAGATAATGGTTGATCTCTTCAAATATCCAGGGCGAACCCATACTGCCCCGGCCAATCATGATGCCGTCGCAATTGGTCTGGCGGAAAAGGTTATAGGCGTCCTCGGCGCTTTTCACGTCGCCGTTGCCGATGATGGGAATTTTCGCTTTTTGCTTGAGCCGGGTAATGACATCCCAGTTCGCTTTGCCTTCAAACATCTGGCTTCGGGTCCGCGCGTGGATCGCCAAAGCGGAAGCTCCAGCGCTTTCCACCGCTTCTAAAACTTCAAACACCGCGTTGTCCATGGTGTCGTAGCCTGCCCGGGTTTTGACCGTAATCGGCACCAGGCCTTCGGTGGCTTTGACCATGGCTTCCACAATCCATCCCGCTCTTTGCGGTTCTTTTAAAATCGCGGAACCCGCGTCGCACTTCAAAATCTTACCCACCGGACAGCCAAAGTTGATATCAATCACGTCCGGATGAACTTCGTTCATCACCATCTTCGCCGCTTCACCCATGATCGCCGGGTCGCCGCCAAACAGTTGAACTCCCACAGGGCGTTCGGGCTCGGTGAATTCCATCAGTTCATTGCTCTTATCCCGCCCGCTGCCAAATAAAGCCCGCGAACTGACCATTTCAGTCACCACCATGGCTGCGCCATGCCGGCGGGCCAATCGGCGGAAAGCGGTATCCGTATAACCGGCCATGGGAGCTAGAAAAACCCGGCCGTCCAGTTTGAGTTTGCCCATATTGAATTCGCGGGCAGGTTTACCCAAAGAATTCCAGGGCGATTCCGATAATTCGGGCGCCGGGGCCGATGCTTGATGGTTCTCTAAATGATTTTTAGGTAATACGCTCATGAGTTAAACGAGACCTCTTTAACACCGGGTAATTTAGCCAATTTGGCAGCCAACGATTTGCCCATCGTAATCGGAATCGGTTGAATATGAAAAACCACATATTTTTCCGAAGGCGCAACCGACTGGGTCTCCACCTTGAAAATTTTTAGTTCTTCATCCCTCAAGACGTCTTTGGCCGACTCGGTCAAATGGGGCGTTATCCTAGCATGAAGAGTCACACTACGGTAAAGCCTGGATTCATAGTAATCATCAATTAAACCCATGATATAAAGCACAAACAAAACAATAACCGTCGTAATGATGCCGCCAGAATAAAAACCGCAGCCGATGGCCATACCAATGGCCGCCGCGACCCAAAGGCTGGCTGCCGTCGTCAAACCCGAAACCAGACCGTCTTTAAAATGAAGAATGGTTCCCGCGCCTAAAAAACCGATACCGGTAACAACATTGGCCACAATTCGGGGGTCGACTTGATAAAGACCATTGACCATTGGCCCGGTCACGGTCGAGATCAGCATGATGAGAGATGAACCTACCCCCACCAAAATATGGGTTCGAAGGCCCGCGGGTTTATGAAGACGTTCTCTGTCCCAGCCAATCATGCCGGTCAAAAGAAGGGTCACGAAAAGCCGTAAAGTGATTTCGCCCAGGGAATAATCAAAAGGTATGGTTTGCATGAGGCTATTCTAACAGGCTTCAGTAAAAGGAAGCACGCGGAAGTGCGGTTGAGGATAAATCCGCTATTTTCCCCTGTGAAATTTGATAAGCGCCCAACCCCGCGATCATGGCCGCGTTGTCGGAGCAATATTGGGGCGGCGGAACCCGGAGAGCGATATCTCTCGGTTCTGTTTCCTTATACAACGCGTCTCGAAGCGCCTGGTTGCAGGCCACTCCGCCGCCCAAAACCAAACTTTTAAACTGGCCCTCATCCAGCAGCACTTCAACCCTGGATAAAATTTCTTCCAGAACGGTGTTTTGAAATTTGGCCGCCAGTTTATTTTTCTCAATCTCGTTCTTTGGCGGATTTTTTTGAAGTTCTAAAGAAACCGCGGTTTTCACCCCGCTAAAAGAGAAATCCAGAGTTTTGTCTTTCATGCGTGCTTTGGAAAAAGTCTGGGTCGTTTCAGGAGACAGCTTTGCCATTTTTTCAATTAAAGGTCCTCCCGGATAACCCAACCCCATGAGCTTCGCGACTTTGTCAAAAGCCTCGCCCGCCGCGTCATCCCGGGTAGACGCCAGGAGTTTGTATTGTCCCCAGTCCGCCATGTGATAAAGCTCGGTGTGCCCGCCCGAAACCACCAACCCCAAAGCCGGAAAAATCACTGGGGCCGCGTCCAGTTGAGCGGCATAAAGATGCGCCTCAATATGATGCACATTGGCCAAAGGCACTCCCAATCGAAAAGCCAGGGCCTTGGCCGCTGAGAACCCGACCAAAAGAGCGCCGATCAAACCGGGGGCCGCGGTCACCGCGATGCCCGTTAATTGGTCGAAGGTGACGTCGGCTTTTTTAAGGGCTTCTTCCACCAAAAAAGGCAGACTTTCCAAATGAAGCCGGGAAGCCACTTCGGGCACAACACCGCCATAACGTTTGTGCAGATCCATTTGGGAGGAAACTTCACTGGATAAAACCTGCGCGGCGTTCTTCACCAGCGCCACCGCCGTTTCGTCGCAGGATGATTCAATGCCTAAAACCAGACTGTCCATAAAACTAAAACCTTTTCACCACAGAGTTCACGGAGTACACAGAGTAAACATTAAACCTATCTTAGCCACAGATGCAGGAGATGCACACAGATAGGTCCAAAGAAAAAACTTTAACAATTTTATTTTTCAATCCCATGAATCCCATGCATCTGTGGCTATTAGTTCTTCACAACTTCGGAGGCGTAAACAAACTGAAAACCTTCGTTTTGGAGTTTTTGAACAACCACTTTGAGGGTCTTCAGCGTAATGACGTTAAAGTGCCCGATGGCCACGGCCAAGCCGTGCTTTTTGGCAAAGGCGGCGGTTAATCTCATTTGCTTTAAAACCACAGAGGTTGATTTGGTATTGTCCAAAAAGAACTCGCGCTGGGCAACCGGCAGTCCTACCGCGTGGGCCGCCTGGCTGACCACCGCTTTAGGCGAGGTGCGTGAATCAATGACAAACATATTTTCGGTCTTGAGTTCCTCACAAACCGCTGTCATGAGCGAAAGATCTGTTGTCGCCACTGAACCCATGTGATTATTCAGGCCCCGGCAATTGGGCAAATCGGCCAGACCGCTTTCTACTTCTTTTTTGGCTTTTTCAACATCCATCCCTTTTTTCAAATATTCCTTATAGGCGCCCGCCGGTACGTGATCGTGGCCTTCCATGGGCAGATGGCACATCACTTCCACGCCGTGATCAGGAAAATCCTGCGCTAAAAAGTTGGAATATTCGGTATGAGGAATGATCGATACGGTGACCGGGACTTTAAAATCATAAAGCGCGTCCAGCGCCGCGCCTTTTTGATACCCCGCGTCATCAATAATAATGCAGATGCGGGGTTTGGAAGTGACAACCCAATCCATCTGAACCGGAGTGAGCGCCCCACCCGCATAGAGACAGGAATAAACCGTTCCCAAACCGGGTTGTTCCTCCGTATTCATGGGCTGAACCAGCTTCGCGCCCAAAGGAATTGCGGCCTGGACTAATAGATCGGCCAATTGTTGAGGCGTATAAAGTTCAGGAAGCCGGTAACTTTCCCAGTGGACGCTGACATTTTTTCCATCCACCATCGCGGTCTTGGTGCCGGGGGCTTGGGTTTGCAGTTTAAAAAAATCAAGATTTTTCAACTTGGCGTCCAAGACATGCCAAAGCGCGTCAGGTTCCTGGCTATTGGACCCCGCAGCCGACGTAGGAGTCGGAACCGTTTGCGCTGTTTGAGTTAAAGACGAACCGGAGGAACCGCCCAAAAACCAATGGGCCAGCAAACCTAAAACGGCCGCCACTAAAATGAGTGTTAAAAGGATTAAGGGGAACCCCGAGAGGGTCCCCCTTTCATTCAGCGTTAAACAAAACTTTTTGGACTTATTGATCATCATCGGTCGACTGATGCTTGTTCCGCTCTTCTTCCAGCTTTTTTTCGCCTGCTATGGTCGTATCCTTTATTTTGGGATACTTGGCCATTAATGGCGCGCTGATCTTGCCGTCGTTTTTAATAATCTGCTCGGCCACGGCCACCTGGGGATCATGCAAAACCGCGTATTCCCTGGCGTCTTTTTCACCCAGCTTGTCGCTGACCAATTCCACGCAAATGCTGTTGCGCAGATAATCCGCGTCTTTCACCAGTTCTTCCTTATCGATCTTTTTCACGTTTTTCATCGCGTAAGTATAAAAGCGGTCCATGATCGCGTCGGTCACTTGAACATCTTTGGTGACATCCATTCCTTCTTTCACCAATATTTCGGCGAACTTAACCGGAAGCTGTTTGGTGTAAACCTTCACCGTTGATTCGGTGATATCGGGTTCTTTCATATTGAGGTCCGGCTCGATACCAATACCGTGAATACAGACGCCCGAGGGGGTGTAGTATTTAGCCATGGTTAACCGCAGAGCCGCGCCATCGCTATTTTCTAAAGGCAGAATGGTTTGAACCGAACCCTTGCCGAAAGTTTTTTCACCGATCAAAACCCCGCGCTTCCAGTCTTTCAAAGCGCCGGACACGATTTCGGCGCCTGAAGCGCTTCCGCCGTTGACCATCACCACCACCGGCTTTTTCTTGTCAAACTTATCGCTGTCATCCACATGGAATTCCTGGGTCTGATAAGCGCTGCGCCCTTTCGTGGATACAATCATCTTGCCCTTCTCGCCGAAATAATCAGACACGCCCACGGCCTCGTTCAACAGGCCTCCCGGGTTGTTTCGCAAATCCACTACCAAACCCTTCAGCCGGCTTTGCTTTTGAAGATCGTCCACCGCTTTCACAAAATCATCGGTGGTATTGTCGATAAATTCAGTGATTCGAACGTACCCAATTTGATTGGGGAGCATATAAGCATGAATGCTTTCGATCTTGATGTTATCGCGTACCAGGGTCACGTCAAAAGGCTCCGATAAACCGGGACGGAAGATAGTGATCGTCACTTTGGTTCCAACTTTGCCGCGTAAAAGCTTGACCGCGTCGTTGATTCCCATGGCATCCGTTTCCACAGTGCCGATCTTGACGATTTTGTCGCCGGACTTAATACCAGCCTTGTCTGCCGGAGTGCCCTCAATTGGGGCGATAACTGTTAAATGATCATCCTTCTGGGCGATCTCAATTCCCAAACCGCCGAACTCTCCTGAAGTTTCGGTTTGCATTTGTTTATATTCATCGGGCGGCATGAACTGGCTGAAGGGATCCAGCGTATTGACCATACCCTGCAAAGCTCCGTAAATAAGAAGTTTGGGATCGGTCTTATCAACATCCACATATTTCTCGCGGATAATGGCCAAAGCGTCCACAAAGGGATTGAGATATTTGTAAACGTCCTCATTAGTGACTTCGGGTTTGGTTACGCCCCCCGTTTGCGTGGCGGCTCCAGCGGCAAAACTAACCGCTGATAAAACGATCAGCATTAAAGCGGTCATCAATAACGATGGGCGACGATCCATTACATCCTCCGGGTGTGTCTATAAATGGTGATGTCAGCGCTGCGGCAAGCTAAAGTTAAGACGTCTAGTTTCTGTATTCCAGCCAATGAAGGGGGTTTTGAGGCACTCCATTTTTGCGAATTTCAAAGTATAAACTGCTTCCCACCAGTGAATCCGTGTCACCTACCGAGCCCAAAACCTGTCCTTTGGCCACTGATTGGCCTTCCGAAACGTTCAAATTGGCGGCTTGGGCATAGAGAGAATAATACCCTCTCCCATGGTCTAAAATCACTAGTTTTCCATAACCTTTAAACCAATCAGCGAATTTGACCACTCCTGACGCGACCGCGTGGATCGGTGTGCCGTCCGGAGCTTGGATCTGAATACCGGAGTTGTCCATGGTCAAATGAAAACGGGTATCTTTGGTTTTCCCAAAATAGGAAATAATTCTTCCCGATACAGGCCATGGAATTCGGCCCCGAATCACCCGTAACCCGCCGCCTTCGGTTGTGGGAATCGCCGGTTCAATTCGACTCTCCTCGGTCGTGGTTTCTTCTTTAGTGGTTGCGGTATTTACAGCAACTAACCTTCTCTCTTTCTCTTCCTTTGCGGCTTGCTCCAGTATCTGGGAAACTTTATTTTGAAGTTCATGCGAAGACTCAGTTAATTGCCGGATGGTTTCTTCCTGCTGTTCTTTCTGCTTGCGGATATTTTCCAAAGAAACCGTACGGTTTTTTTGTTCCCGGTCGTAGTTTTTTTCTTTCCGATCCAGCGTGTTAAGAAGCCTTTGTTTTTGGTTGGCTTCAACGGCCCATAGAGTCGAAACTTTCCTCAGTCTGTCTTCATCCTGAAGAATTCTGTCTAAAAGTTTTTCATTACTTCTCGCCAGCATGACGCTGAATTTAAGCTTCCGGGCCAAGTCCGTTACGTTATCCGCCTCTAACAAACCCCCTAAAAGCGGATGGCGAAAGGAGGCACGATAAATATCCCTTAACCGCTGGGCCAGCATTTTACGGCTTTGTTCCAGCTCAGCCTGTTTCCCCTCAACCTTTTCTTGAAGCTGGGTGCTTTGGGCGTGGCTTTGTTGAAGAACGGCCTGGTTCGTTTCTTTCGCCTTGCGGATTTTATGAAGAGTGACGTCCACTTTATGGAGACGGTTTAAAACATGCTTTTCTTTGAGCTCATCCTGTTTCTCTTTTTTCTTTTCTTCGCTGATTTTCTTTTGAATGTCTTTCAAACCCTCTTTATTTTCCGTGAGAGTTTCTTTGTTGACGGCTGTCGTCGCAATATCCTGGGCCAACACTGGTCCTGCTGTCCATCCAGCGATTATCAAAATAATAAGAAACGTTAGAAGGAAAGACTTCACAGAATTTCTTTGACCCATTTTTTTTGAAGAGCCCAGAAAGCGCCCATAGCGCCGATAACTATTCCCATCACCATCAGATGAAGATAAAGGCTGATCCATTCCTCGGCAGGTAACGCATTCAAAATATCAAATCCGCCGTATTTTTGAAGCGCTTCTCCCGCAGCGCGGCGAATGACTTCTAAAACCAAAGTTACAATCACTGAACCCAGAAACCCTTGAAAAATTCCCTCGCAAAGATAGGGCCCCCACCTCATCCATCCCGGCGCGCCCAAACGCGACATCGAAAGCATATCTTCACGGCGGCCCCAAAGAGCCAGGGTAAGTGTATTGGCCACAATAAAGAGCGCGGTTAAAAAAACCAGTCCGGCCATCATCAGACCCGCCCAGCGAATCACCCGAATCAGATTCGAAAGCGTTTCCCACTCGCCCTTGCCGTAGCTCACATCATCCACACTGGAATCTTTTTTCAAGTCCGCCGCCAAGCTGTCAGCCTGATCTATGGCGTCATTTTTGAGCACCACCGTAAAAGAATCCGTCAGAGGGTTTTCGCCCAGCGCCTTCACCATCTCATCAATAGTGGAATCTTTTCTAAATTCGGCCAACGCAGCTTCCTTGCTGACCAATTGGGCCGAATCCACACGGGGATCATGGGACAAAAAGTCCTGGATACGCGCCGTATCCGCCTGAGTGGTGGATGCGGATAAAAAAACCGCCATTTCAAACTTTTGGTTGTTGGAAGCGAAGAGATGATCCAAAACCCGGGAGACTCCCAAAAATAGTGAAAGCTGAAGAAGGGTCGCCGCCACAATGACAACCACCGCCACCGATAATCCCTTCGCGCGGATTACTTGTAGGATTCCCTCTTTAATCACATAACCCAGCCGGAATATAAAATTCATGAAACCTTCTCCTCGAGGGAATAAACCTTGCCGTTTTCCAGCTGCGTCCAGCGGATCGCCGGGTTATTCTCCGTTTTTTTAACTTCTTCTAAAAACGCCGCCTGACGGGCCGAAAGCACAAGCGTGGTTCCCGTTTTATTAAGTTCCGACAAAAACCGGAACAAAATTCCAAAAGAGCCCGCTTCCACTCCCTGAAAAGGATCATCCGCCAACAACAACCGGGGCCGGAAAATCATCGCTCTCAAAGCCATCACTAATTGTTTTTCGCCCTCCGTTAAGGCCTCGGGCAGTAACTTCGCTTTGTCAGCCAATCCGGCCTTGGAAAGAAGCACCCCCACCGCGCTTAAGGATTCTTCATCCCAAAAGCCTTTGGCCCTGAGGGTAAAGAAAATATTTTCCTCAACCGTTCGGTCCGAAAACAATTTAAAGTCCGAGAAAACCACACCCACTTCCGATATCCAGCGTCTCTTTTGAGAAGAAGAGAAAGCATAAGGGTCTTGATGATCAATACGAAGGGTTCCGGAGGGCGGGCGGTATTCGCCCGCCAGCATTTTAAGAAAAGCCGTCGCGGCCATGACATTTTCGGACAAAAGAACGGTGTAAGAACCTTCGGGAAAAGAAAAATAAGCGTCTTCCAGAATTCGCAATCCCGAAGCATCGGTTTGAGTAAGGTGAAAACCCTGAACTAGCATGTGCCGATTCTCCGTATAAAAATAGAAATATTGAAATCGGTATGGTCTTTAAATTACGGCAGGAACCCTTTGACCGCAAGGGAAATGGTTATAAGGTTAAGATGTTCCCAACAAAAAATTTTTCGTCAATTGTTCATCCTTCACCATCTTTTCGGACGGAAGATACACCCAAGTTGGAATATCCATTTTTGAAAGATATTTACACATCAAAGGCCCTACTTCCCCCCACTCCAAATTTCCCAAACCGCATCCAAGAGCGGGAAGAGCAATGCTTGTTATCTTTTCTTTTTTATAGTTTTCCACCAACCAAATGAGGCCCTTCTCAATACCATCCCTGTCCGCGTTTTGCTTCCAATGGTTCTTGGTAGCAAAAAGTAAAAACCATCTTCCCTCACCTTTTTGGAAACTTTCCGGTTCATCGGCCAATTTGTAATCAAAAGAAGTTTCGCGTTGATACAAGTATGGTTTTCCCATCTGTAGCGCTTTCTTGCGACATGCGTCTTGATAAACAACATAAACATCGGGGAACTGGTATTTAGCCCTAGATGCCAATCCTTTACCCATCACCCCTACGCAATTGACACTGATTGTAAGTGTCTGCATTCTTGAGAAAAACATATCTCCATCCACGATAAAAAGATTATTCGTAACTTGAATTTTTTGGTTTGGCTGAAAGAAAAATTTAGGCTCAGGAATAATAGGAATAAGGGTGGGCAATTGGTCTTTCAGCTTATTTGCCAGTTCATGACTCGCAACATAGATAGCCTGAACATTCTCCGGTCCAACAGCCTCAGGAACCAGGCATTCGGACATAATTTTCCTTTTTGATCCGTTTTCTTCCGTCCACCATTCAACATCAACATTTTTTTTCATCCTTGCCGCGTACTTAGGATATTCACTGGATGGAACTATGGTGGATAAGGAGTGCGCCGCGTTACCTAAACTTATAAAGACATCGTGCCTTTTGGCTAGCTCGCCGGAAACCGCAACAATGGCGATATCTTTATAGGACTTTTCGTACAGAACTCTATAAAGCATTGGATTTCTTGGTTGGAAATATAGATTAGCGTAATGCCAAAGACTTTTACTATCGGGAGTAAGAATTGATTGGCGATTTGAAACTATTCCACTGTCATAAATTCTTTCATAGGGAATGCCGTCTTTTTCAATATTGTGGTGGGACAAAATGCCATGCTGAAGGATAGAGGCAAGATTATTTATGTGTGTAATGTAATAAAGCTGGTTAGCAAGTACTGGTGTCACCGTGAATCCCCTTTAATACCGTCTGGCAAAATAAAGACTCTTACAACTTCTACAGATTCGGCCATAACCAATAAGTGCGGGATCTACATATTCTTTTAAATCTTTAATCTTTTTACATTTCCGACATTCTTTCATTTGTCCGTTATCCAAATTCTGAACAGTTGCTTTAATTTCATTTATTCTATGATTCGGATTAAAAAATGAATTCAGAGCTGTTCTTATTCGTCCATTTAACGTTTCCACCGGATTTTTTCCTACATTGAATTTATTTATTCTTATAAATTTATATCCGTATCCCTCAAGAACCTTCTGCCGATAGACATCATCTTCCGAATAATAATCTTCATAGTTCAATTCATTAACCTCTTCCAAGCCCTGAAAATGTTCTTCAAAGCCGTCATACTCCAATACCAATTTAAACTCTTTATTCCCTTTGTCTCTGCATATTAATAAAAAGTCAACTTTGTAATTTGGGTGTTCATAACTTTTATCTAATTGTTTTAAATATTTCCCCAGCTCAAACTGAGGACGTACATCAACCCTATCTTTATGTTTTTCCCAAAAATCAGTCTGATAAAACCACGCCAATACTTTCTCTTCCATTTTCGAATTGGCGTCAGTATCTTTTGCAGTTTTTTCCTTTTTAGCCTCGTTTAATATCGACGAATAATGTCTAAGCGCTTGACCAATTGAACCAGTGTAATTTTCCACTTCTTTGCTCAAAACAAAATGCATGCATTCTTTTGCGCGGCTGAGACCAACATTTAACCTCTGCGCTTTAATTTTTCCGTCCTCTTCAACATCAACACTTTCCAAATCTTTTATGAACACTCCCCACAAACGATCGGAGATATCCGTAGCCACCATCGAATAAAAAACAATGTCTCTCTCTTCTCCTTGACAAGTATCAAAAGTCATAATTTTTAAATTCATGTTTTCATAATAATAACTTTCATCATCCAGTTTACTAATCTTGTCAGAAATTAATTTTTGCTGGTTGGTATGAGGGGTAATAATTCCAACACTAACTTGTACACCGGATTCTTTAAGTCTCTTTAGTTCGCCAATTATAAATTCAACTTCCGCTAAGTTTGATTTAGGCAAGACTTCTACAAGATTATTATCTTTTAACACTGTGAATTTCAAAACCTCATCAATATTTTTTCCCCTTATTTTCATTACCTGAAGATTATCACGGTAAAAATATTTGTTCGAATATGAAATAATTTCCTTATATCCTCGAAAGTGCTTCAACAATTGAGTTTGATAATTATTTATGAACTGAAAAAATTCTAATATCGAAGTCTTAATATCAAATTTTTCTAGTTTAACAAGCTTTGATCCTTCATCCGAAACAGACTTAACAAATGCATCTTTTAAACCATTTAAATATTCTCTATTGGTATCGGAACGTGCCTGAGCAGATTTAACGTTACTAAATTGTTTTTTGTCTCCGAGAACCAATACTTTTTTAGCTCTAAGAAGCGCCGGAAAAGCTTGAGAAACGCTGACCTGGGATGCCTCGTCGATTATTACCAAATCGAATATTTCAGGTTCTAAAGGAATGTATTCTGCATAATCCCTAATACCAGCCAATATGCAAGGGAATGCCTGTTTCAGTTTAGAGAACTCATCCCGAGGAAATTTCCGTTTAGATTTTATAATTTCACTTAATGTTTTAGCCGTAGATCTGTTGTTTTCATTAAAGCTTATTACTCTTTCATCTAACAGATATGTCATCTGAACAGTGACAAGTTCCTCAATGTATTTAGTGTGGCCGTTAAAATTTAAATCGGGTAAATTTTCAAAGTCCTTATGTATTTTAATTTTTAAATCTAAGTAAGTTAAAAATCTAGAATAGTCAATTTCGCTTATTTTAATTATTTCATTTTTCAAAAATGATTTCACGCCTGTATTCAAATCAATCTTTTTAGAAATACATGGGTAAGTATTAGTTATTTTAATTACTGATTTAATTTCCGAATTTACTTCAATAATTAATTTTAAGTAGTCAAAAAACGTGACCAATTCTTCTTTTTTATCGATTACACGATTTTTATTTAAAAAGTCTTTAAAGTTTTTGATTTTTAATAATTCAACATTTCCAGCAATATCAATGTACTTCTTAAACGATTCATTGATTTTGTGGGCCGAATAAATATTCTCCAATTCAATAAAATCTTTCGGTTGAATAATTTTATACCAGTCGGCGCTCTCGTGTTTTTGTATTAATAATTTAAGTTTATTTAAAACAACAATAATATTTTTAATTCCGATGTTGGTTTTATCATTTCTGACTATCGAAAAAACGGATTTTACTAAATCGAGAGACATAAATATTTTTGGTGCTTTTAATTTATTTTTTCTAATTACCTCGACGATTTTATTTAAAGATTTCAATACAGCAATTTTTTGCTCGGGTCGGCTAAAAACTTTGACTTCAAAAACTTTATTAAAACTTTCATTAGCTTCTTTTAACTGTTTGCCAGAGAATAAATAACCAATAATTGGTTTTTTTAATTCCTCGTAATGTCTCGCGAACAGTTGTAAGTGCTCACAATTCGCATCGTTCACTTCCAACGGTTTTCTTATTTCATCAATTTCTTTTAGTGTCAGTTCCCTGTATAGCGAATCCACAACATCAATCAACCAACTCAAACCTTCAAGCCACTCAAAATCTTCAACGAATGTTTTCGGTTTTGGTAAACCAAAATTTGAACAGGCAATAAAATCATCATTTAGCATCTTATCCAAATCAACGAATTCGCCCCAATCACTTTTGGTTAACTTGACATCAATATTATTTTCGTAAATTCGAAGAGCAATTTTTTCCGCTTCTTCCCAATCAGGGTGATCATTTATAAAAGAAATATACTTTTCCAAATATGAAATTAGTGTCGTTGTATCATCAGTATTTTTTTGAGTGGGTTTTAAATTAATCGGATGATCAAATTCAAATTTGCATAGCGTCTCCGACAATAGTAAAAGAGTTGATCGAAGTTTTTTAAAATCAGCTACTGTTTCGGGCTTATTTAATGATTCATCAATTTCAAAAGGAAACCCATTTATTCCATAAAACGACTCTAGTTTTATCAACTTCAATATCTCAGATATTTTCACATCATCGCCAGCAAGAATTTCTGCTTGAAGTTCATCTTTCAAACTATTCCCACGTTTTTCAATTTCTAACTTTATATCTTTGTAAGTATTTTTGACCGCACGAAAATGGGTTTTGATGCTTTCTAATGAACCCGCTGAAAGTATTTGACTGTAGGTATTCCCTGTTTTTCCAAGACGTAATATTGGATTTTGAAAATTTTTATCATTTCGGGCTTTATTTAGAGTATCCGTAATTTTATCTTCGACTACATCAAGCGCTTCTTTTTTATCTGAAAGTACTAAGACCGATTTCCCATCTAAAATCATATTAAAGACAATCGCGGTAATAGTATGACTTTTTCCAGTTCCTGGCGGCCCCTCAACGCTAATGTACTTACAACCCTCTTGATTAAGAGCCCTTAAAATTTGCCGTTGTTCACTGTTTAATGGAATCGGACTATTAGAAACCAACCGCTCGGTAATTGGCTCTTCGTCCCATTCATTTTCTACAACCCCGTTAAATGACTGCGGATCACTATATATAAAATCACCAATAAGCTTATGAAAAGCGTCCGTGATTGCACTATTACCCTCGCCAAGCATTTTCAATATTTCCTCGTAATCATTTACCAAAGCTTCATCTGACTTATCAAATATTGCTATGTAGGATGAATTTGAAGACCTTACTAAAAAACTTTTCGCAACTTGATTCGCCTCAACACTTAATTTTATTTCCTTATCTAAATCAAAAATATTAACAATACTTCTTAAAATCTCTTCCAACACTCCCACTAAATCGTTCTCATGTTGAGCCAAATAAATTATTCTTTCGTTAATCGTCTGCAAATTTCCCTTCGTGCCTTTTATCGTGTTGTATTGTTGAACAATAAATTCCAAAGCCTTTTTATTTACATAGACTTGGGATTCAAAATTAACGATAAGCTTTTCGGTTGACTTGATTAAAGTAAATGGAATATAAAAAATTGGATATTTAACTTTTTCAAAAGTTACGTCGCAAAAATATAAGTAAAATTCTTGTTTATCCAAAATACTTCTATTTCTTTCCATTTCTGATATTTCAGCAAACAGATCACCTACTTTGAAATCTTCAAAAAAAGAAACGATGCTTGTCTTAACATCCTCCAAGCTAATAACGGTTTTCAATTCTTTTTCAACATCTACTTTGTTTTCAGCCAAAATTAATTTTAATATTTCTGAAACTTTATTCTCGATCTGATAACTAAGTACACTTGTCAATTCTTCTTCCATTAAAAAAACGTCGTTCTCGTCACCCAATCCAGTATTTTCCAAAGGCCTTTCAAGATTTGTAACAAATGGCAAAACTAATTCTTTAAGAATTATCTTCGAAACTTCATCTATGGAAACAGATAGTGCTTGGTCATAATCTTTTTTATAGAGAATTGCAGTTTTTTCTACTGCGGTTGAAACATCAGATATGATTTTTGAAATCTGCGTATTATTAATTTTCCCCAACTGATACTTGACTAGATCGATTAAATTTTGAGGTATGTTCGAACGATAAGTGCTTTTAGGTATTTCTATAACCGTATTGATTCCAAAACCTGAATTTATTTTTTTCCAAACCAACTTACTGAATGTGGGATATTTATTAATATTCAACCCAATTAAAAGATTACTTTTGTTATGCACCTGAATATTTCTCTTGGGATTTCTTCGTTTATGAAAATCTGTTTCTAAAAAATCCATGAAATATTTAGTCAATTCTTTCATGAAAGACAAAATATCTTTAGGAAGGTTAATAGTTGGCATGTATGTTTTCTATTTCCTGTTCTCGCATTATTTTGAAACAAAGAATTATGACTGTTCGCTGTTTAAGTCTTTTTTCAAATCACTTTTGAAATTTGCTCAATTCTAACTGTTGCCATATAAACCTTCTCCACTTTATTGCCTTAAAGCCCTTTTTAAACATCCGCCGCTAAAAACTGCTGTTTTTCTGACCGTTTTGACCCCACAAGCCATCCAAAGCAAAGAATCTTATTGCCATAAAAATTATTAGTAGATGACCCTTTTCCCCCGCTTTACAATTTCGGCATATTTATCATCCCCTATCAAGATCGGGGATTTCGTCCCCTGCGGGGACTCAAGGAGCCATATATGCCAAAAGACCCCCAGTTTCTTAAAATTGACATTCGCCGGATTAGACCCAATCCTCTCCAGCCACGGAAGGTCATTACCCAAAGCGCCATAGACCTCATGGTGGCCTCCCTGAAGGCCATCGGCCAGCAAACCCCCGCCAAGGTTAGGCCCCTCACCGAAGCCGAAAAGGCCGTCGACCCGGACCATGACTATGAATTGATCGGGGGGCATATCCGCCATGCCGGGGCCCTCAAAGCCGGGTTTACCACCCTGGACTGTCTGGTTTTGGACCTTACCCCCGAACAAGCCCGGAAAGCCGCAATATTGGACAATATGAACCGGGAGATGAACTGGCTGGAATTGGCCGAGTCCATCGAAGATTGGCTGAAAGCGGAACCCAAAACCACCCAACAGACCATTGGCGACACCCTGGAGATAGGCCAGGACGACGTAAGCCGTAAAATGTCGATTTTGAAGTTCCTAACCCCCGCCGCCAGAGCGGCAATTTATGGACCGTCCATAAAAGCCTTCGGCGGAGAACCCATCCCCCAAAAGGTAGTGGGCTGTTTAACCGCTCTGGGCGACCCGGACAAGGTCGAAAAAGCCCTCAATGTTGCCATAGAGCATAAAATGACCATAGGGGATGCCCAAAAGCTGGTCAAATGGGTTCAAGCCGGTAATCCCCCGGAAACCTACGCCAAGGCCCCCAAACAGCCTAAACCCAAGCCCACCCCCAGCCTACCTCCGGAGGCTATTAACCAGTTGGTCGAGTTGGCCGAACAGGTAGGGGTAGCCAAAGGCCGGGGAGAGGATCCCATCCCCGCCCAGGGCAAGCTAAAAGCTTTCCGTGAAAGCCTAGCCCTAGCCAACCCGCCCTCGGTGGTAAAGGAGCCATCCCACTCCCTCTTTAGCCGGGTAGGTTTTGCCCTTCTTTGCCAGAAGGTCTCGGACGAGGTTAAAAAGCTGTTCAATACCACTGCCAGCACCGGCCCAGAACAAGGGGCCGGTACGTCTTCGGGCCCTTCTGCCAACGGCAATAATGGGCCGTCCCCTAGCGGGGATCCGCTGGCACAGTCAAACCATGTGCCTCAGCGTGAGGCTTCGGCACAGACGCACGCGGGTTCCCCTAAAGAACCGTCGGGGAGTTCCCCTACCGCAAATGCTGTCGGGGACGGGTCGACCCATTCTGGGTCTCAGCAAGCCCAAAAGGAAATGAAACCGATAGTCCATTGGTTTAAGAAATTCGTCGAAAAATTGGCCAAACTTCCCTGGAAAGAGCTAGGCAAGGTCGAACATCACGTTTGCCGAAAACTAGCCCATGCCATGGTGCCCTTGCACTCATCCTCCCATTCCGGCCACAGCCATCATCAAAACGGCAGTTTGTCCCAGGGGTTAAAGACAGCGGTTCTGACAATTCTTCATTGGGCCGTTTACACCCTTTTGCAATTCGGTTTTTTGTGGGCGGTGGCGATGTTTATCACTTCCCATTGGTTTACCGGTTTAAAACCCTGGGTCGAAACCCCTTTCCGCTTCACGGCCCGGTTGGCGCTGGTGGATTTTCCCAACTGGCTCATCCCCTATGCCCTGATTCATTGGGTAATGGCATTGGTAGTAGGCGTGTTGCTGCTATGGGGTTATGGGTACGCTTTAAAAGTACAGCGAGCGCGAATGATAATTCTCGGTGCCGTGTTGACCCTGATTTGGATTTACGGACGCAGATGGAGCGAGGCCCCTCTAGTGCCTTGGAGTCAATCATCTACTGAAGTCTCGACACCCGCGCCTGAAACAACACCGGTCATGGATGACATTAAAAAAATAGTTAGCATTTCAAAACCAATTCAAAAGCCCGCACCGACTTCCGCGCCGGTCATGGTTTATCAACCTGCCATTTCCTTTCAGCCGTCGGTCTCCCCTACGGGGATTTCGTCCCCTTTGGGGACTCAAGAAGACCCTAAATGTTTCGAACTCGAAATCGCCGCCATTGCGCCCAACCGAATCGTGAAAGACTTTTCCGTTTCGCCTGACGAAGGCATGCCGGGCGATTTGGCCGTCACCCGGATGCAGGGCGTGATGGACCCGGATAAATACACCATGATGATCGGCAGCGACAAACGAATCGTTTTGGGGATCAATGCCGGAACCACCACCCTGACGATTCATCACAAAAGCGCCGACCCGCTTAACGGATTTTTGGGCGACGGCCTGACGAATATTGTCTTGGAGGATGTGACGGCGATTCACATCAGCGAAATCTCCCCTCAAAAAGATTCGGGGATTTCCCCTACCGCAAATGCTGTCGGGGACGGGTCGTCCCATTCTGGGACTCAAGACACTCCCATTTATCAGTTATCTTTAATCTCGGAAGGCGCTAAATACCCGCTGACCATTCAATGTAATTCCACCGACGATCTGCGGCATTTGGTTTCGGCCATGGAATATTTCATCCGCAATTCCCGCCTGGGCCACGACACACCCTTAACCGGTATGCCTTACCCCAGCCAGGGTTTGGTTTTAAACAACGGCTGTGTGGTGGACAAGCTTTGGGCCAATAGCCCTATGGATAAGGCGGGTGTGACTTTAGGAGATCACCTTTGGAGCATCGGAAAGGTTACTTCAGGACAACAAAGCAGGAATGATTTGGAAGCAGAATTACAATCCCCGTCGCCGATTTTGTTTGTCGCTTCCCCCGCCGAATGGGAAAGAGCCCTGACCGCCGCCCGTGTACCGGGCCAGTCCACCGGCTTTAGACCCAGGTTGCGGAAAATTATTTTGGAGGTTGGAAAATGAAAAAATTATCTTTTTTGATCCTGGCCTTATTCACGACGGTCATGCCGCCTCACGCTTACAGCCAAAACAATATCCGGGATATTTACCAACGCAATCAGTTCTCGATTTATCTTTCCGATGAAAAATACGATCCCCATCGAACGATCGATATGAATTTGATAAAGCTGGGAGACAACCCTTTTATAGCGCAGGACGATATGACCGCTTATTACTGGGGCGAAAATTTGATTCAGTTGACGGCGCAAGCCTTCGATAAAGTTCTTCATACTGATCCGGGGTTTATCTTTGTGGCTTGTATCGGGAAAAAACGTCTTTATTGAGGCACCTTCTGCGAAGGCCTCGGGCAGTAACTTCGCTTTGTCAGCCAATCCGGCCTTGGAAAGAAGCACCCCCACCGCGCTTAAGGATTCTTCATCCCAAAAGCCTTTGGCCC
>Ga0302140_10001292_pt1 | contig 32783 bp, 35 predicted proteins | sample I_Bog_E1_1_FD_202095 | JGI IMG/M metagenome (GOLD analysis project Ga0302140, IMG submission 202095) | Peat permafrost microbial communities from Stordalen Mire near Abisko, Sweden - I_Bog_E1_1 | ecosystem: Environmental > Terrestrial > Soil > Wetlands > Peat | place: Sweden: Abisko, Stordalen... | reverse complement strand
AGTTCGAAGATGGGGTACGCAAGGCCCTGGCGGAACTTGCCAGCAGCCATACGGTCTTCTACCACGAGCGGACCAACCGCCTTCAGCCCCAACACTCGATCAATGCGACCATCCGCGCCTTTGGGCCTGATGGTCAGCAACGCTGGCACTTCCTGGACGTCTTCGAAGACGGCCCAGCTCACCTCGCTGGCATCAAACAAGGCGAGATGCTGGTCGCCGTTGACGGAACTCCGTACGCTCCTCCGACGATGCCGCCATTCAGGATCGGCGAGACGCACAAGATTGTCGTCTCAAGCGCGCTGGGTGAAACGTCGCGCGAAATCACCGTCAGCATTCCATTCAGGAAGGGCACCAAAGACCGCCCGCCTATCGTCGAACCCAAGAGTCCGATTCATAGAGTCGCCGCTCCCAAAACCGGGCTCCTCAAGATTCCCTTCTTCCCTGGCCCCACCGGGATCAGCTTCGCGAACGCGCTAGACGCGGCAATTGTGGATCTAAAGAGCCAAGGCTGTGACCGGCTCATCATTGATCTGCGCGGAAATATCGGCGGCAGTTTGGGCTTCGCCCGCCTTGCGAGCTACCTGTGTGCCGGTCGGGTCCCGATAGGCCACAGCCTAACGCCGACGCGCCTTCGCAAGGGGTACAGCAGAGACGACTTGCCGCGCATTCCGATGCCGCAGACGACGCATCAGTTCATGTTGGCCCTCGCCCGATTCGCCCTTCGCGACAAGTCCGTCATGCTTCTTACCCAAGGGTTAGGCCCACAGCCGTTTCACGGCAGGGTCGCCATCCTCGTGAACGAATGGACCAACAGCGCAGCCGAGATGCTCGCGGGCTTCGCCTCGGAGAACGGTTTGGCGACGATCATCGGCACCAAAACTGCCGGTAATGTCCTCGGAGCCGTGAACCAGAAAGTCGGCGCCGGGTATTGGTTACGAGTGCCCGTCTTCGGTTGGTACACGTCCAATGGCAAGTGCCTGGAAGGGCAGGGTGTCGCACCAGATCTCGATGCAGATGTGGACCCACCCTCACTGGATGCGGCAATCGACCAACAGGCGCGGCGCGCGGCTGACATTCTTAACGCTGCCTGATGGGCCGCCAGCCGAGAGGGCACCTCCACGAGTCGGCGGTTCTTCCAAGTGGCCTTCTACCGAACAGCCAATCCCCATCTTTAGGGAACGGCGTTTCACGGGAGGAATCGATCTGCGACACGATCTGCACTCCCAAACTTCCTCCAACGGGACTTCCGGGGCGCGTGGCGGCGCACATCAGCGGTTTAGGCGTTTTCCGTCAACTCGACGTGTAGGCGGACTTTACGGAATGATTGGTCACATCGGTCAGGTAGAATATAACGTAAAAAAGACGCAGGGCGCGTACAGAGTGAGTTTACGTAGCCCCGAGTAGTGAAACATAATGGTGGCAAAGAAATCCCAGACGCAAGCGGACAAGGCCTTCGACTTCCTCGTTCGTTCTTCTGTTCCGCTTCGCGAAATTGGCCCTGACGGCGTTCCTTCAGGCATCGGCTCTTGCTGCCTCGTGGACTATCGAGGACGGCGGTGGGTTCTTACCGTTGCACATATTCCCGATGACAACGGCAGATGGGCCATCGAGATGGGGTTTGTGGACGGAAAGGGCGCGAAGGTCTATGTATTGGGCGATGTTAACTATTTGGGGCTGGGAAATCTCAATGCAAAGACCGCAGTGCTTGATGCCGCGTACGTAAACGTACCGAATGATCTGCAACCCCTATATCAGCCGACAAATGAGCAAGGCCTCATAGTCAAATCCGTTCCTCGCATCATTTTCCAGCCTGATCTTTGTTACGTCCCAAAGCCGAATAGGATATATGGCTTCTCTGGCAACATCCTCGCGTACAGAGCGGAATATTTCGGAACGGCGCAGTTTTCCACAGAGCTCGCTTACTACACGAATCTCAAGCTCGTAGGTGAGGATGAGCAGTTCTACTTCTTTAAACTGCCATTCACCCATCCTGGTCACGAATTTTTCGAGGGAACTAGTGGCTCCCCAATTTGCGACGCCAAGAACAATATTGCAGGTCTCGTCTGTGGTCCGGGCTTCGAGCCCGATACAATTCGCGGGATCAAAATGCACTTCTTCCGCATGGCGCTTGATGTGCAATCCCAGGAACTAGACGGCGAGGAAGATGAAGGCTCTGAGGGGAAACCTACTGATCACTAGGGTTCCTGCCAGCATTCGGGGAATATCCCTTGAAAGATGGCGTTTGCGTCGCTGTCAGTGACGTGTTGTTCTAGCCTTTCACGCGAACTCGATCTGCCCAATTGTGCCAGATCTTGCGATCTCGATTTCAGCTCTTGACTTCGGATGTTTGCGCTTTCGCGAAATGTCAAATTTCCGCCATAAAGGCCCGGAGTTGAATTCGTCCTGGTGGTCAAGTTTCTTTTTTGGCGATGAGGCGCAGCAGCTCTCGGGGCGGCTCGGACGACGGGGCGCCCCGGGAAAGCGCCATCCACGGAACCACATGAGCGTGTAGTAACCATCTCGGACTTCTGCCAGTCAAGGGGTCCCGAAACGGTGTTCGGGAATGTTGGGGCAGCTTTGGCTTTGCTCCGATGACTTCGATTGATCGGTAGCGTGCAACGAACGAGAGCCGCAGTGAAAGAGATTCGAGCCCACCTCGGCCGGAAGGACCGCAACATTGTCATCCGCTGTGTGAGTTGGCAGGGCCGCCTCCTGGTTGCCGCTCTTCCACCCCGAAACAAACCCTTGACCCTTCCGGGTGAGCGTCACATGATAGCCAGTGATTGGCACGAAGACGTTACCCTCGTAGAGGCACACCATTCCCGATGCGAGCAGCCCTGCGAAAGAGACCACAGTGTCAGCCGAAATCCATAGGGCCTTCACCTTGTCCAACATCAGCAGAAGTTCGATCTGCCGCTTGTCGAACGCTTCGTTCAGTGCCAACAGGAGCATCTTCCACGCCCTTATCGACTCGCGTGGAATCACTCCGCTGTGATGCAACCCGTGGCAATTCGGGCAGAGCGGTAGGAGATTTGCGGGATCATTCCCGCCGTCATCGCTGACGTATTCCAGGTGGTGAATGTCAAGGGTCAAGATGGTTCGGCACGTCGGATTTGCGCAGCGATATCCGGCCTCGTGAAGTACCAGTTGGCGACAGTCGGCAGGTATTTTCTTCCTCACTACTTCACATTATCGCAAGGGGCGCACCCGCCGACGGGCGACTCCCCGCAGGAGTGGTCCGCAAACGGCCGTTCGAGGACCTGTAAATGCCCCGCGGCTCGTGGCCGCGCGTTTCCCCCAAGCGGACTTCCGGCTCGGCACAACTTTATTCGGCCGGCCGCATTCTTGCAGCCGGAACCGGTGTTTGTTTAGCGCAAACTGGCCTTGCATCGGCTGTTGGGGCTTCCCTCCAGCTACTTCGGGCCAACTGTGCCGTCCGGCCCCTTCAGCGAGTGAACGGCGGGAGTCTGGCTCCCGCTGGCGTGCGGGTTTCTGCCATGCTCCGTTGCGTGAAGCGCCATGACGAACCAGGTGATGACCAAGAAGCCCATTGCCGCCGTGCAAAGGATGTACACCTGCGACATGAACGTTGCGAAGTGGCCACGTCGAAATGTCAGTACGTGTGCTTCCGGTGGGGTTAATTCCTTAACCCTACTCAAGATGGCTTTGCTGTTGCCCTCTGAACCGAGCGCCCACTTCCGACAAATCAGAGAGGCAGCCATTCCCAATACAAGCTGCACGACGAAATTACCAGTCATAGCATATAAGTGAATGGGATCATTGAGATCCCCTTTCACCATCGTACTCGTGAACCATCCAAGAGCTACATAGTTGACCGTCAAGAAAAACGTAAACCATGAGACGTATAGGGTTGCTATTGTTTTTGTAGTGTCAAGCTCTTGTTCCAGCTGCGCTCGCAGGTCCGTGAGATCGATGGGCGTTTCGATAGAGGATGGCATTCCGAAGCCTCCGTGCACTGCGGGTACTATACGACTTTCGCACCGTGTGTTTCAACTTTGCTCGGCTCCCTTGCCTGCTTGACGACGTGCGCGGCACGGCTCGACACGAATCGCCGCAAACCATCTTCCCACACGTGTCTGTTCTGCGCATGGTCCCGAAACGGCGTTGTGGGAGATCACTCCTGTGAAGTCCGGTTCCATTCCGCCGGCCCGCCGCTCGGGGCAATGACGTGGCGCCTGACGGGGACGCCGTTTCATGGGATGTATCCGAGTTGATGGAATCTGGGGCTTTACTCTGGGCTTCGGTGTTGGGAGCGCGACCCGCGACCGGTTATCGGCGCGCTTGCCGAGTCGTGGCAGGTTGGTAGTCCCGAAGGACATTTCAGTCACTACCCAAAGGCGTCACTACCCAAAGGCGGCTCCATCGAAGCCGGTTGGATGTACAATGTAGCAGCGGCAAGAAGCCAAAACGGATATTTCTGGGCTGCTGCCCTTCGGCGTCGCATTATGACGAGGTTTTCTCAGAATCAAGGCCCCGTAAGCCAGCAAGAGAGGTAGGATGGACAGACTTGTCTGCCGCACAAGGATCTGCTTCGTCGTTTGTCTCTGCGCTGCAACTGTGACTGCCCTGACTGCTCAGACCTTTACGACTTTGGTGAGCTTCAACGGATCCAACGGCGCTACCCCATCCGGGTGGCCCCTGGTCCTGGGCGCGGACGGGAACCTCTACGGGACAACCTTTTTGGGCGGGGCCTCCAGTAACTGTACTTATGGCTGTGGCACCGTGTTCAGAATCACCCCAGGGGGCACGCTGACGACGCTCCACAGCTTCAGTGGTGGTACGGACGGTCTTGGGCCCAACGCGCTGCTCCAAAGTGCCGACGGAAGTTTCTACGGGACAGCCCAGGGAGGCGGGGCCGACCAGAACGGCACGATTTTCAAGATCACCCCAGGGGGCACTTTGACGACAGTCTACAGCTTCACCGGTGCCACCGATGGCAGCGCGCCGGGCGCGCTAGTTCAAGGGACCGATGGGAACTTCTACGGGACAACATCCGGGCTCGGTGAGTTCGGGCAGTTCGTGGGCATCGAACCCACGATCTTCAAGATCACCCCAGGGGGCACTTTGACGACCCTGTACCGCTCGGACGCCACTGATGGCAGCGCACCGGGCGAGCTGGTTCAAGCGACCGACGGGAACTTCTACGGGACAACATCGGGAATGAACATCGACGGCACGATCTTCAAAATCACCCCGGGAGGCACTCTCACGACGCTTTACAGTTTTTGTAGGCAAGGTTCAATCCCTTACTGCCCTGACGGCGACGGCCCTGGCCCGCTGGTTCAAGCCACCGATGGGGACTTTTACGGGACTACCTTTTTTGGAGGCGTCCCCAACGCTGGCACAATCTTCAAAATCACCCCAGGGGGCACGCTGACGACGCTTTACAGCTTCAGTGGCTATACGGACGGCTTTGGCCCCGGTGCGCTTCTGCAGGCTGCCGACGGGAGTTTCTACGGGACAACCTATGGGCTGTTCGAACCCTACCCCTACGGCACGATCTTCAAATTCCCCCCCAGTGGCCCAGTTACGACGCTTTATGGCTTCAATGGTGGTTCTGACCCCGGCGCGCTGGTACAGGCTGCCGACGGAAGTTTCTACGGGACAACCCAGGTGGGAGGGGCCGGCCCAGGCACGGTCTTCAGACTGGCTTTGGGGTCGCAAGGCACCCTGTCGATCAGCCCCGGCGGGGTGGTGAACGACGCCAGTTACACCGCGCCTGTGGTACCTGGCAGTATTGCCGCAGCATTCGGGAGTTTTCTGCTGGCCGCACCGGTCACGGACAACAACTCACCCCTTCTTACCAGCCTGTCAGGGCTCTCCTTACAGTTCGAAAATGGCTTACCAGCCCCACTGTTTTACGCCGGCGCCGGGCAAGTCAACTTCCAGGTTCCCTGGGAACTGGCCGGACAATCGCAGACCACCCTGGCCGCCGCTCTCAACGGTGCTAGCAGCACTGCCCAGGCGGTGAGCCTTGCGGCCTTGGCGCCCGCGATCTTCAGCGAGAACGCCGAAGGCACCGGCCAGGGAGCGATCCTCAACTCATCCTACGAACTTGCAGATTCCACCAACCCAGCGACCGCTGGCAGCACCTACGTCCTGATCTTCTGTACCGGTCTCGGAGCGGTCACCAACCAGCCTGCGAACGGCTCACCCGCTCCCGGCAACCCGCTCTCCTGGACCACCACCGTACCAACGGTGATGATCGGCGGTGCACCGTCCACCGACGTCTCGTTCTATGGCCTCGCTCCCGGCTATGTCGGCCTGTATCAAGTCAACGCGCTGGTGCCCGCCGCATCGTCAAATGGAAATGCCGTGCCGGTTACAATCTCCATCGGCGGCGCGACCTCGAACACCGTCACCATCGCCGTTCAATAGAACATTGGGGCCGGCGCTTTCGCCCGCCAATCATTCTGCGCCCTGGGTTCGCTGCGATCCAGGGACGGACCTGAGGTATTTGCGTATTTGCTGCCTCCGCACAGATTGGTCCTGAGGTCCTGATATGTCCGGATCCATTCCAACGACCCAACCGGCCGGCGCAAGGATGTGGTGCTGGACGTGAGCGCCGTTTCACTGGGCGAATCGCTGCGAGGGACGCGTCGCTCCCCAAACCTCCCCAACGGGACTTCCGGGCAAGTAGGGCTGCAAATCCAAATAGTCTCCCGGTGGCGCGTGATCCGCCCGGGCGCCGCCCTAATCGTCGCCCGGCCCCGACAGTGCTGCCGGCAGAGCTGAAGCATCCCCAGCGCGACTGGTGCGACAACTGCAGCGCGAAGGCAGCCCTGTCCGGCGTCAACTACTTCTTTGGATTGACGACAACTATTTCTCCACGCCAGGAGATCTAATTGTCGCCGAACACAGCCCACGCAAAACGCGCTAGATGGCACGATAAGATAGTTCAGGCGTGTAGCTATGCAATCGCACACTGTACCGCGAAAGCTGCTGGAGCAATTCGCCTACGATGATCCAGTCACGCGCTCGAAGCGTCTGTGGCGGTACAGGAAGGGACAGGCGCCTTGGCCCAAAGCCTCGCCGAGAACCGCCACGCGCTGGAACCGACATTTCGCTGATCCGGCGAACGCGGCTAAGGAAGCCGAACTCGAAGCGCGGCTAAAGCGGGAGTTCGAGGACCCGGTAAACGAGTTCATCGAGATGATTGGGTTTCGGACCTTCTTTTTCACGCCCGCCAACGTCCGCGCCCTCACCGGCTACATGACCATGTTGTTCACCAGGTCTCGAGCGCGCCGCGGGGCGAGCCAAGAGCATGCAGATATCATCATCGAGGCACTGCGCTCGCTTCTTACTGACGAACAGCGACTGGCAGAGCTCATTGGCAAATACACCATGGACGTGATCGGCCGTCGGCTGGCTCTTCGCATGGTGACGAGGGAGGAGGTTGCCGCGGCAATCGAGAATACAATCGCGAAGCATTCCAGCACCGACGAAACCCAGCGACGCTACGTTCAGAGTGTCGAGACGATGATGGATTTCGCCGACGAAAACATGCTGAACGGGCACTGGGGTATCCTCCGCGTCGAGCCTGACCAACCATTCGTGATCGGCGATGCGCCGGTGGTGACTTGGGAGCGCTCAGACGACAACAGGCTGCACTTTGGTCAAGGTTTCGCGCGACCCAACGTGGAGGCGTTCTTGCCGGTCTCGCCAACAGCGTGCCTGTACGTGTTGCCTCGGGTGGGACGTACGCGGCCGCTCCTGGCGCCTTCGGTCGTGGAAGTCAACATGGCGCAGGCAGCGCTGGCGACGGAACACTGCTTCACGAACGTCTGTAGCGTGGACATCGACGCAATAATGCAGCGGCATCTCGGGACGGTGCGGATTGGGATCGAGGGCTTCTCGGTCCGGCACATCGATTACAAGAGGCTGATGTTCGACATTCTGATGGGCCGGCATCCTCAGACCGCGGCGACACAATAGGCGATCAGCGCCGCCCATAAACATGCCATCACCGGAGCCTCGTGGCCGTACAGCCGCCGCCCTGTACTCATGCCCCAGTCCTGGTAAGTCCGCTCACATCAACTGGACGTAAAACCGTCGATGGATGCCGCACAGCCGGAACAGTTCGCCGCATACCCGCTGAACGGCGACGCTGGTCAATCCGACGCTGGCTTCTTGCAGAGTAAGGAATCTGTCTTACTGTGCCCGCCCGCGCCGCGACGGGCCGGGACGGCTCAGTCCTAGCGCGAGCAGGCGGACGGAAGCGATGCAGATGCCAAAAAAGCGACATTCGCGGGGCATCCGGCAACTGTGCATAATCGAACGGGGCGATAACAGCTCCCACACCACCTTCTGCCGAAACGAATTGTTTACATCTTTTTTGTCCCACACCCTCCTTCCCATTACCTTACTAATTGAGGGGCGCAGTAAACATCAGACACCGCTAAGTAGAATGCCGGGCGATTTTCACAAGGAGTTCACATGTCAACAGTGCCAATAGTCCAGGACGAACAGCATCAGCGCCTCGAAGTGAAGCTCCGGCGAGAGCTGGGCGACCAAGTGTTGCGGTTACTCGACGACAGTCTGACCGAGGACATCTTACTCAATCCCGATGGGTCGCTCTGGGTCAAGCAGATGGGACGGGGCTTCTCGCGGATCGGAGAGATGCCCGCGGCGCAAGCGGCCAGCGCACTTGGGACCATCGCGGCCTGGCGGGGAACCGTGCTGAACCACGAACGTCCAATCCTCGAAACCGAGCTTCCCATAGACGGCAGCCGTTTCGAGGGCATCGTTTCACCGGTGGTCCGACGGCCAGTCTTTGCGATTCGCCTGCGTCCTCGTAAGATCTTCAGTCTTGATGACTACGAAGCGGATGGAATCCTCACCGGCGGTACGGACCCGCTCAACCAGCTCCGCCGCCGTGATGGCTTTCTCGATGAGGTGCGCGGTTTGAATCATGCGGATGTGATCCGCGCCGCTGTGCGCGCGAGAAAAAACATTCTGGTCGTTGGCTCCACTGGCAGCGGTAAGACGACCCTGGTCAATGCGATCCTCGACTCGCTGGCCCACCTGACACCCCACGACCGGGTGATTTCCATCGAGGACACCACGGAATTGCAGTGTCCGGTGAAGAACTACCTGGATCTGCGGGCGGTGGGCGATGTGACGATGCTCGAATGTCTGCGCGCGTGTATGCGGCTGAAGCCGACCCGCATCGTCGTGGGCGAGGTGCGAGGTGCCGAAGCGCACACACTGCTCAAAGCCTGGAATACGGGGCATCCCGGAGGCGCGGCGACAGTCCACGCGAACGATGCCCTTAGTGGATTGATCCGGCTCGAGAGCCTCGTCGCCGAGGCCACGAGCGCGCCTCAGCAAACGCTCATCGCCGAGGCCGTGGATCTGGTGGTCTTCGTTGACGAAGAATCCGGCATCAAGGCCGGGCGCAAAGTCAGGGAAGTGTTGCTCGTAACCGGATATTCCAACGGGAATTATCAGGTCGAGCGTGTCTAAGGGGAGTAACCGTTGGGAGGGTTTTCGAAACATGAACATTATTCGTAGATCGATCATAGGCTCCAGGCTTGGGGCTCTATTCGCTTTAGCGGCGACGTTTAGCCTGCGGATGCAAGCCGCTGCAGCTACCGGACTGCCGTGGGAAAGGCCGATGACGACCATTGCGACCTCACTGACTGGTCCCGTGGCCTATGCCATCGGCCTGATCGGGATCGCGATTGCCGGAGGTGCGATGCTATGGGGCGGTGAACTGACTGAGTTCGGACGCCGTGCCTGCATGATCGGCCTGGTCGTGTCGGTACTGGTCTTCGCGGCCCCGTTACTTGCCAGCGCATTCGGCGTCAATGCGGCTGTGGTGTAGTCATGCAGACCACCGACAGGCCGAGAGAAATCGTGATCCACCAGTCGGCAAATCGGCCGAACCAGATTCTCGGCGGAGATCGGGAACTGGTGCTAATCGCGATGCTCACCGCCATCAGCCTCGCGTTCAGCCTGGGGAGCTGGTGGGGAATCGGCCTGAGCGTTGTGTTCTGGGTCGGAGCAGTGGCGGTGCTGCAACGCATGGGGAAGGCCGACCCGCTGCTCCGGCAAATATATGTCCGGCACATCCGGTACAAGGCGTTCTATCCCGCCAAGAGCGGGCTGCTGTCGCGCTGCGTGCCGATACCTCGCAACTGGAGATGACACATGCAACGGAACGAACATCGCAGGAATCCCCGTGGGCTTGCGGACCTGCTGCTGCCAGACGCACTCATCGACGACGGGATTCTCCTCCAACAGGATGGGTCTCTATTGACCGGCTGGACCTATCGCGGTCCCGACATGATGTCCGCGGCCCCGGCGGAGATGGACGCGCTCAGTGCGCGGTTGAACTCCGTGCTGCGAATGGGAAGCGGCTGGATGGTTCAATGCGACGCGATTCGATCGCGCGCGCCCGGCTATCCCGAGCGAGGGGCGTTCCCCGATTGCGTGACGCGCATCATCGACGATGAGCGGCGGCAACAGTTCATGCAGGAGGGTGCTCACTACGAGTCAGAGTACTTCCTGACACTGACCTACCTGCCGCCACATGCAGCCGAAGAACAAATGAAGGGCTGGATGTTCGAAGGCGGCGGACCGCACAGCGCCAGCCGGACGGCGGCACAGATCCTCGACCGCTTCGCCAGCCGCGTTGACGTATTCGAAAACGTATTCGGTCAGTTGTTCCAAACCGAGCGCCTGAAACGGCTGACAGTCAGTGACGACTACGGCTTTTCGCAAGTGCATGATCGCCTTCTTCGCTATCTTAGGCGGTGCGTGAGCGGTGAAGACCATCCCTTCGCACTCCCGGAGATCCCGAGTTACTTGAACGAACTCCTTGCGTGCGAGGACTTCCACGGCGGAATAGAACCGCGCATCGGAAGAAAACATATGCGGGTCATCGCCATCGACGGATTCCCGAAGAGGAGCTCGCCCGGCATCCTGCGTGAGTTGGACAACCTTCCCATTGAGTACCGCTGGAACACACGCGCGATCCTGATTGATCCCGAAGAGGCGCGCGGGATGCTCGACATGCATCGAAAGAAATGGCGCTCGAAGATCCGCGGCTGGAAGGATCAGATCTTCAAAACGCAATCGGGCGCAACTGATATTCACGCGCAGCAAATGGCCGCCGACGCCGAGGAGGCCATGGGGGTTGCGGCGTCCGGCGATGTTCAGTTCGCGCAATATTCGGCCAACGTTATCTGCCTGGACGAAGATCCGAACCGGCTTTATGAAAACACGCGTATCGTCATGAAGACGATCCAGAATCTCGGTTTCGCCTGCCGGATCGAGACGATCAATGCGGTCGAGGCGTGGCGCGGGTCGCTGCCTGGCGACGGCTACTCGAACGTCCGCCGGGTCATGCTGCATACGCTGAATCTCGCCGACATGCTTCCTATCACATCCGTGTGGGCCGGCCTTCGCGAAAACCCCTCGGCCATGATGCCGAAGCACAGCCCTCCGCTGCTGTTCGCGGCAACCAGTGGCGCCACGCCGTTCCGCGTCAATCTCCATGTGTCCGACCTGGGTCACACGCTGATCGTCGGGCCATCGGGCGCCGGGAAGTCCACGGCGCTCGGCTTGCTTGCGGCTCAATGGTTTCGCTATCCACGCGCACAGGTCTTCGCGTTTGATCGTGGCTATTCGATCTGGATGCTCACTGAAGCCGCCGGTGGAGCATTCTACGATCTGGCTGGGCCGAAAACGGATCTCGCCTTCTGCCCGCTTAAGGATATCGACGGCGAGTCGGACATTCAGTGGGCCGTCGGATGGATCGAAGTTCTGTGCGAGTTGAATGGCCTGAAGTTCGGTCCCAAGCACCGAAACGCCGTGGCGGAGGCGGTGATGCGATTGCAGCTCTCGCCGACGCGAACGCTCACCGAACTGTCGGCGAATATCCAGGACACAGATATCCGGGATGCCTTGCAGCACTTCACCGTCATGGGTCCGATGGGATCGCTACTCGATGCCGATCACGACATGCTCGGCAACGGACGGTTCTTAAGCTTTGAAACCGAGAACCTGATGCAGCTCGACGACAAAGCCGTCATTCCCGTTCTGTTGTATCTGTTCCGGCGGATCGAGCAGCGCCTCGACGGATCGCCCACGCTAGTGCTGCTCGACGAAGCCTGGTCGTATTTGCAGCACGCGCTTTTCAGAAATCGCCTCCGAGACTGGTTGAAGACCATGCGCCGGAAGAACGCGGTGGTCGTCATGGCCACGCAACAGATCAGCGATATTGCGAACTCCGACATTGCTGACGTGGTTCTCGAGAACTGTCCGACGAAGATCTTGCTGCCGAATGCGGAGTCGAAAAATCCGGGATCGCGCGCCTTCTACGAGCGGGTGGGCCTCAATGATCGCGAACTGGACATTTTGCAAGTGAGCGTGCCCAAGCAGCACTACTACGTGGTCAGCAAACTGGGCCGGCGTCTGGTGGATCTCGGCGTCGGCAGGGTGGCTCTCGCCTGGGTCGGCGTCAACGGCCGGGAGGAGCGGCAGTTAGTGGAGAGCGTCATCGAGCAGTACCCGGGTATATGGCGCTCGGAATGGTTGCGGCTAAGAGGGTTAGCCAAGTGGGCCGATTACCTCGACCGCATGGAAGGGGTTTCGGAACAACAGAAGGAGGAGAAGTCATGCGTTTGAACTGGTTTCGAGGATTAGTGGGCGCCGCGATGGCAGCGGCCATCGGCGTGGCCCCAGCCCACGCGCAGCTTGGTGGCGGTTTGTTCGTGTGCGCGAACTGCGCAACCGAACCGACCCAATTGACGGTCAAGTTCATGCACGATCTGGAGTACGCCGAGCAGCTCCTGCAGTACGCCATACAGGCCGAGCATCTCGCCGATGCGATCAAGAACACGGCGCACGGAGGTCCCGCGACATTGACCAACATTGCAGCGGACGTTGGGATGCTCGCTAATGTGGTCCAGGGCGGTCGGGCACTGGCATACTCTCTGGGAAATCAGGACGTGCTTTTCAACCAGACTTATCCTGGATATCAACCGATGGGGCCCGGGGGTCTTCCGCCCGCGGCTGGCACGTATGCGAGCCGATACGCCATCTGGGCCGCTACGAGTCTCGCTACAACACAGGGGATCATGCGGGGCGCGGGCGTCCAGGGGAAGCTGCTAGCTACCGAGCAGGGCGTGCTGGGGATACTACGGGCGATCGGCGCATCCAACATCCTGAACAGGAACGATGCGATCAATCTCAACAGTCAACTCGCTGGCGAGCAGGTGTCACAGTTGCAGAAGCTGCGCGAGATCCAGCTCGAAGATTTGACCAGCAAGGCTGCCTTTCAGGGTTACGTGATTCAGCAACAGGCTACCAGCGTCGCCGCAACGCAATGGTTCTTCACCGGCGGGCCGGTGACCAGCGACGGAAACACCTACTTGCCAGGTCTTAATTGAGGTGTCTCATGCGGAAGCGAATCAACATATCGGTGAGATGGTTGCCGGCCATAGCTGTCGGCAGTCTGTTCGTGCAGGCGGTCTTTGCGCAGGGCGCACCGTTCAATTCGACCGTCCCGAGCCAGATCATGGAACAGTTCCGCAACCAGCGGACTCAATGGACCACGAACGTTTGGGTCTACGCCAACACGCTCTTCGGCATCCTCGCTGTTATCGAGTTCGCCTGGAGCGCCGCCGTTATGCTGCTCGAAAAAACCGACTTCCAGAGCTGGACATCTGCGCTGATTCGGAAGCTGATGTGGATCGGCGCGTTCTATGCGCTGCTTCTGAACGGCCGCTACTGGATTCCCGCGATCATAGACAGCTTCACCCAGATTGGCCAGAATGCAGCCGGGCTGGGCGCGCTATCGCCGAGTGGCGTCTTTGTGCAGGGTCTCAAACTCGCCGGAGCGCTGATTGATGGTGCGAGCTCGTCCGCGTTCTTCACCAACCCCGGATCGTCGTTGGTGCTCGCATTTGCGGCTCTGCTGATCGTCGTTTCGTACACCATCATCACGATCAACTTCATCGTTACGTTGGTCGAGAGCTATCTCGTGGTCTCGGTTGGGTTCATCTTTCTCGGCTTCGGGGGCAGTCGGTGGACGGCACCTTATACGGAACGGTACATCGGTCTTGCTGTGTCAATCGGCATCAAGATCGTTCTGTTGTACTGCCTGATCTCCGCTGGATTCGGTCTGAGCGTCGGCTGGCTCGATGAGGCACAGGGAATCGCAACGTCTGCGCGCCCGGCTATGACGGCGTTCGACGTGATGGGCGGGTCTCTGATCTTCATGATGTGCTGCTGGCAGATCCCGAAACTGTTCGCAGCCGTGATTGGCGGCTCTCCCGCATTGACCGGCGGCGATCTGGCCGCGACCGCTGCCGTGGTCGGCGGCGCAGCTCTGGCGGTGGGGGGTGTGGCAGCCGCCGGCGCGGGTGCCTTGGCGGGCGGCGGGAGCGGAGCGGCGGCGGGCACCGGATCTGCGGCAGGTGCCGGCGGCTCGGGCTCCGGCGCCACGACTGAGGTCGCAAGCGTCGGATCGGTGGGAGCGAGTTCATCCGCCGGAGGAGGTTCGGTATCTCCGCCTTCGTCGCCGTCGGTCAGCTCTGCCTCGGACGCCAGCGCGGCCAGCAGACAGCCGGACCCACCATCAAGTTCGGGGGGCGCCAGCACCGTTGCCGATCATTTCAGAAGCTTCCGGCGTCGGCTTGGATCGGTGCCGTCCGATTCGGCGCCACATGCCACGCCACCCAGGATTCCAATCGAACATCAGGAGTAATCGGAGGTCAGTATGAGTCTTCTTAAGAAACGCAGCGTACCCAATCTCGAAGTTTCCGGTGTACACAATCCCTACCTGGCGGCACGGCGCGAATGGGATGAGCGCTACGGAGATCTCATCACACGCGCCAAGAACTGGCGGACGATGGCAGCTCTGTGTTCGCTCATTGCGCTGGTTGCGACGGCGGGAATCGTCTGGCTATCCCTCCGCTCGCGCGTCGTTCCGTTCGTCGTTCTCGTGGATAACCTCGGCCGCCCCGTCGCCTCCGGCGTCGCGGATCAGACGTCCTTGAACGACGACCGCCTCAAGCGATCGAACATCTTCAACTGGGTCGAAAACTTGCGGACCGTCACGACGGACGGCGTTTCGCAGCGAAAGGCGATTGATCGCGTGTATGCGCAGATCGCCAGCGGCAGCGCAGCCCAGGCGTTCGTCAGCGAGTATTTTCGTGGCGATCCGCCCTTTAAGCGTGCCGAAACCGAGACGGTCTCGGTCGAAGTGAAGTCCGTCCTTCCCACCAGCGACCGCACCTACGAAGTCGAATGGGTGGAGACAACGCGTGATCTGTACGGAACGGTCACAGCGACGGACCGATGGAAGGGCTATCTCTCGATTGTGCTCAATCCGCCAACCGATGAGCGCCAGGCGCGCATCAACCCGCTGGGCGTGTACATCACCAACGCGAGCTGGGCACGCGTTCTCTGAAACCAAGTTCCAAAAGGAGGAACCAAATGCTGTCATCACGAATCGTCATCGCCGTCGCTCTCGGATCTGCCTGGATGCTGTCGGCGCAATCTCAACCTGCGGCGCAGCCGCCGGTCGGGGCGAAGCGCGTCCCACCGGCCGCAAAGGCGCAGACACCGCCCGCAGATTTGCCCCCGCTCGTGCTGCCGGACGACTTCGCCGCTCAATTGCGGAGTCTCGAAGATGCGGGCGGTCAACCCGGCGCTCCCAGTGGAGCCGTGCCGAAAGACTATCGACCAAGAACCGACGTGCCGCTGACGCCAACGGCGCTCGAAGCCGCGCGCGTCAGCGAGCGCTGGCGGGGCGAGAAAGACATGCCGTCGCCCGGTCCCGATGGCCGCGTGATGTACTCCTTTGGAGCCGGACTGCCCACGGTAGTCTGCGCGCCTCTGCGCGTGTGCCTGATCGAGCTCGAAGCCGGCGAAAAGATCGTCGGCGAACCCCACATCGGCGACTCGGTCCGGTGGAACATCTCGCCCGCGATGTACGGTACCGGCGAGCAGGCCACGGCGGTAATCATCCTCAAACCGCAAATGCCCGGTCTCGATACGAACCTGCTCATCACCACGGACCGCCGCGCCTACTATCTCCGATTGATTTCCAAGCCGGAAGACTACGTGGCGCGCGTCGCCTTCGCCTACCCCGAGGACGACACGCGAAAGTGGCAGCAACAAGTGGCCGCCGAGCAAGCTCTCGCGAAGCAGGAGAAGCACTCTGCCGAGATTCCGCCCGCCATGATCGCAATCGAGAACGTGAACTTCGATTACACCATCCGCGGCGGCGACGAGCACATCCGGCCAGTGCGGGTGTTCGACGACGGCGCAAAGACGTACATTCAGATGCCGCCGGAGCTGCAACACCGTGAGGCGCCGGTGCTGCTTGTCGTGGGCAAAGACGGGAAGGGCGAAATGACTAACTACCGCGTGAAGGATCAGACCTACATCGTGGACCGCCTCTTCGATCACGCGAACCTCGTGCTCGGATCGGGCAAGAAGGCCCAGAAAGTGGAGATCAGCCGTGGACACAACCAATAGATCCGATCACAGCCCAATTGAAGCGCCCAGCGGACTGGATCTTCATCCCCAGCCGGAGAAAGCGAAGCGCATCAGCCGCCGCGCTGGCATAGCCATCGCTTCCGTAGGCCTGCTCCTGCTGGTGGCATTTGCCTACGGCGGACTCCGCCGAACACTCAATAATCAAACTGCTGCGCGCGACGCCGGCCTTCCCAAGAGCGTCGCTCCGGCGACCCAGGCGGGTAAGGAGTTCATGCAGGCAACTCCGTCTGGCACGGTACCGATGGCCCTGCGTCCTCCCGGTGCGCCACAGTCTTCACAGACGATCATGGCGTCGTGTGGCGCCGATCCGAAAACGGGCCAATCCTACCGCTTCAATCCACAGACCGGTCAGCCCTGCGACGGTCTTCCCCAGGAGCGAGTCGTCGTGCGACAGCCGAGTGCGATGCGAACCCAGTCCTTCACGCCGACGCGAATCCACGAGGAAACGCCGGAAGAGCGCCGGCGCGCGGCGGCGTACCAGCAGGAACAGGAAGCTATCGAAGCGCCCACCAGCATCCGCAACTCCGCCACTTCGCCGTTGTCGGGAACTGCGGCACAGCCCACGTCGAATGACCTTTCTCAGGTCGAAGCCATGAGCCGTGCTCTGGGCGCGCGGCAGGGCGGCGACTCCGCCGGGCCACCGAACGGACAGCCGCTCGAAAACGACTACGACAGCCAGAACATGCAGTCCCGCAAGGAAGGATTCCTCGCCGCAGCGCGCAACCACCAAGGCGACGACTACCTTCGCTCGACGCGTGAAGCGCCGCTGTCACGATACGAGATCAAAGCGGGCTGGGAAATCCCCGCAGTTCTTGAACAGTCTCTCAACTCGGACCTCCCCGGCGAGTTGAAGGCGCTGGTGACCTCAAACGTCTATGACACGGCCACAGGCCTCTACCTCCTGATTCCTCAGGGCTCGCGCCTGATCGGTAAATACGACTCGCGGGTCTCCTACGGGCAGGACGGCGTGCAGGTCGCCTGGAGCCGCATCATCTATCCAGACGCTTCCTCAATCGATCTGGACGGCATGATGGGCCTCGATTCCCACGGCAACGCCGGGCTGCGCGACATTGTGGATCGCCACTATCTCCGAATCGTCGGATTCACGGTTCTCACGAGCATCTTCACCGCAGCGTTCGAAATCTCCCAGCGAAGCAGCCAAAGCGCGCTCACGTACCCGTCGCCAGCCCAAACCGCCGGAAGTGCGGTGGGCCAGGAACTGAGCCAAACTGCCGCTCAAATCACGCGCCGCAACCTAAACGTCCAGCCAACGATCAAAGTCCCCGCCGGCTACCGTTTCACCGTCCGCGTAAACCGCGACATCCTGTTCGAGGCTCCGTATGAGCCGGTGCAGGCGAGCCCGCAGTCGAACTATGCTCGCCCAGTGCCGGCTAAGGACAAGGATTAAGAGCGGCGTTGATGGACGACATAGTCGCGAGAATCAGGAGTGCTGCTAGTCGAGAGGTAGCCCCATGGACAGAGTCGACAATCGTACAGGTTCTGAGCTGCATCGCTTTATAGGAGTCGGCGATGCCTCGGCTGCTCGTGCCGTTATACAGCCAAGTCTAGGCGCCACCGCGATAGATGCAAGGAGAATTGAAGGCGCTCTGGAACGCCATTTCTCCGTCAAAGAAATCGCAGACTCATGGGGCCTATGCGAAAACTCTGTCCGCGAGATCTTCAAAGGTGAAGCTGATGTTGTTCGCATCCAGCGGCCAAAATCCCGGTGGAAGCGTGCCTACACGACACTAAGAATTCCGGAAAGCGTGGTCGAAAGGGTTCATCGTAGGATGTCTGTCGTGGTTTGATTTCGAGTGAAGACGCCAGGGATATCGGGACACGACCGCAGTGCACCTGGCCGCCTACTTGCAGACTTTGGCTCCAACGCTGTTGCTTGACGGCGACGACAGCCGCAATGCAACCGCATGGAGTCAGCGGGGGAAGGGGTTACCGTTCAAGGTAGCCGACGAGGTAGAGGCCGCCCGCCTGGCGCGCAGCTACAAGCACACGGTTATCGGCAGAGGCAGCGGCCAAAACGCCTGAGCGTCAGTCTGCCAAAGCCTGGAATGCGCTCCTCGTAGCGACCGACGAACATTTGGCCGAAAGGCGTGCCGACGTTCGGCGATTGTAAAAGGAAATCGGAGCATTTCAGAGATCATCTGCCGCATAGGCCCCGCGTGCCATCAACGCAGATTTAGCGCAGTACCAACTTGGGGCGACAGGCCCGAAACAAGCTACAATATGAGTACGCTTGGTTTTTTATGGACCAGACGGATGCGCCACGCTTGACTGTCCTCTTCGAGTCCGCAGCCAAAACCACCACCTACGATTCCAATCCGAAGCTCTGGGATGAAGTGCTCACAGGGTTGAACCTGGATCTCCGGTATCAACTCACGGTGGCGGAAGTGCTTCGACGGGGCACATGGAGAAGTGCCAAGAATGCCCGCGCATATATCGCCAGCGCCGCCGTCCGCTCAGCTCGCGGCCAGAAACTGCTGGACTATTCCGACAAGGAGTTCCGGCGGGTTGCATCGGATGAGCCCAATAGCGACGTGGGTACGCACGTCGATTCCGGCGCGGGATTTGACCTTGAAGAGTGGGGCGGCGGGGGCGTCTACGAGCGGACCGCCTCTGGTGCGATACGTTACGTGGATTCCGACGATGACGGCGACTATCGCCAGATCCCAGGGTGGCTGCAGAGGGGCGAGGAGCCTGACGCCGTCGATTGGGAAACAGTAGCGGCCTACGCCGTCCTAAAGCCCCGGATGGCATGCCAGCTTGCGCGGGCTCTAATCAATCGATTCGAACTCCGCATCGGTCGGCCTGAAACTATGGCTCGCGCGGCGAACGACGATGAAGCCGCAGCGATCGAGGCCGCATGGAAATGGATTGACCGCAACGCCCAGGATCGAATAGCGCCGCTGTTCAAAATGGTTGGTCCACCCCGAACCCTTACGACGGCGGAAATCGCATCGTTTCCACTGCTGGCGCCTAGCGTTAGCCTCCGCGTCGATCTCCAGCCCCACTGGGATGGAAAGCGGCTTTTTCTCGTCCGGACCGGTTTGCTTCCGGACGGCCATGGAATTCTTCCGGTGTGCTATGTAGAGGCCGATTCCGAGGCCGCCGGCATGGAGACGCTGCACTTAGCCGCAAGCGAGGGGACCGCCGAGGAAAACTCTGAAATCTTCCACTTCTGGACGGTCGAGCCTGGGACCGGCACAGTGGAAACGCCGGAGCTGAGCCGGAAACGTTCGCCAAACCATGGGAAGTTCTCTCGCGGGTAGGAAGGAAGAAATCCCAGCCTCGTTGAATCAGCAGTTTACCGCTTGTTTTTTGGGAAATGTCCCAAAATCGCCTCTTCATAGCTATGTATACAGGTAGAGGAGAAAATTACCTCCTCTGTCGCCAGCGAACTCTTCCCCCAATTCCACACAAAATCCGGTTCTTAAATTGCGCTATAGGTGCGTTCGTATAGCCCGAGGTTTACGCGCCTGGATCGCTTTAGCTGGTTAGCTGGGGGCAGGGAGATTTTCACCACTTCGTGCATGGCGGCCTGTTAGGTAGGGGCTTCTCTCAAAAAGCCCGAAGTTCAACCAATCCGCGCCGTAGACTGCCACCCGTCCCGTTCACTTATAGCAACCACCCTGTAATCCGAGGTGTGCGCAGGTGCGGTAGCGGCAGGATGACCACTTCACAAACCGCTTCAAGACAAACCCGAAAACCCAATGTCTCTTGTATATTCCGTCGATTCCAACGGTGTCGTGATGTTCTACCGGCCAACGGGCGATGAGGACCGCAAAGTATTTGCAACCCTCAAAGCGCGTGCCACCAGTATGAGCACATCGTGCCGTCCGAGCGCCGCTCGGCCACGGACTCGCCGGCGCCGTCAAAGCCCGAAAGCCTAAAGCTCCACGAACTCCGCCATGGGAGTTGTCGTGCGGAGCTTGGCAACTACATAAGAGTGTGATAACGTCCTTTATAACACTCTATGACGAAGTACCAAAAAGGCTCCATCCATTCTGTCACTTTCTGAATTATCTGGCATAGTTCTTTCTGCGCTATTTGGCATACGCCCTCTTGGGAGGTGGCGTTCGCGCCAACAACCGGGAGACGGTTGCAGGATGGATCTTGAAAAGCCTTGCGGCATCGGCGGCCGTTTTGGCACCTTTGGAAACCATCTTTCGGATCTCCGCCTGCTGCTGTGGCGATAGCTTTGGGCGCCTGCCACCAATCCGGCCTTCCTCGCGAGCGGCATCCAATCCCGCCTTGGTCCGCTCCTTCAGCATGGACTTTTCGAATTCAGCGAAAGCCCCAACCATCTGCATCATCATTCGACCCGCGGGTGTGGTCGTGTCGATCGCTTCCGTCAAACTGCGAAATCCCGCCTCGGCTTCGCCAAGCCGCTCCATGATGGTGAGCACGTCGCGAAGGGAGCGCGAGAGCCGATCAAGTTTCCACACCACCAGCACATCGCCTTTCCGGAGTTGATCGAGAAGCCGGTGGAGTTCGGGCCGGTCCCAGCGTCCACCAGAGGCCTTCTCGCGAAAGACGCGCTCGCAGCCGGCCGCTTTCAACGCTGCCGCCTGCGCCGCGGTGTCCTGGTCGTCGGTGGAGACTCTGGCGTAACCGATGAGCATTGCACAAATGTATCGCCAATCGATGCGGTAATGCAATACCTTTTTGCAACGCAAGAAGCCCAGGAAATCCGCTCATGGAAGACTTGTTGCACAACCGTTCGTTTGTGCAAGTCATCCGCGAGGAGGATGGAGAACTTGAAAAACGCGGCGAGCCTCTTGGCTTGAGTTTTTGCTGATGCAGCCGAAACTGGGGCGAAGTAGCCTGAACAGTTCGGCTTGGCGCTCCAAATGCACGTGCAGTTACGGTAGAACTCGAGAAGGAGATCGCCAGCCATGAAACTCAGCCGTTTACGACCAAGTCGAGAGGAGTCCGTGTGGCATTGTGATACGGCGCTGGCGTCATTTGTCACCAGCGCATTGCTCTTAATAGTGGGACCGGTGGTGGCTTCGGCGCAATCTGGCAGCATCGTGACGCACGAGATTCCTCTGAACAGCACCCCCTCCGCAATCGACGCCGCGGGAAACCTCTACTCGATCGGCTCCAGTTCCGGCACGTTTAATGTCACTCCCGGCGCGGCCCAGACCACCAACGGCGGCGGCGTCTGCAGCGGTTTCCCCTCCCCCATACCCTGTTCTGACGCCTTTATCGTCAAAGCGGATTCTTCCGGCAATGAGATCTTCGGCACGCTCCTCGGCGGCCCAACCGCCGACTCTGGTTTGGCCATCGCCGCCGACGCCGCGGGCAATGCCTACGCCGTAGGCTCCACCAGCGGCTCCTTTTCCACTACAGCGAACGCTGCTATTCAAGCCAGCGCAACCAGCACCACCTGGGCCGCCAAGATCAGCGCCGACGGCAGCAGGTTTCTCTATGTGACTTACCTTCCCGATGTCGTAAAGAACGTCTATGGGGTCGCGGTAGACACGCAGGGCAATGCTTATGTCGCCGGCGAAACCGCATCGAGCCACGGCTGCGTCGTGAAGATCAACGCCGCTGGCTCGGCGATCGTCTACACGGCGATACTAGCGGGATCGAACCAGGAGTTCGCCGGCGCCGTGGTTGCCGATTCCGCCGGGCACGCATACGTGACCGGTTCCACCGCTTCGCCCGATTTTCCGGTAACACCCGGCGCCGTGCAGACGCATCTGGGCGGAGCGAAGAATGCATTCCTCACGAAGCTCGATCCGTCCGGCAATATCATCTTCTCGACATTCCTCGGCGGGTCTGGCATGGAGCAGGGAAGGGCCCTGCAGGTCGATGCCGCGGGCAGCGCTTATGTCGCCGGCTCTGCAACGTCGCTCGATTTTCCGACGACCCAGGGCAGCTTCCAGCCCGCTCCGTTGGTTCCGGCCTGGGCGGGCTCGCCGCGGCTCGGCTTCCTGGCGAAAATCTCTCCAGATGGCTCACTGATTGAATATGCGACCTATATACCGGCCAGCACGCCGCAGCTCGCGCTCGGTTCCGCGGCCGACATCTATCTGGCCGCGCTAACAGGCCCCGGATTCCCCGTCACTTCGTCGGCGCCGCTGCCTTGCGGCCCAGGGGATGTGATCGCGCATTTCAACCCGATGGGCGCGTTGCTCGACGCCACCTATACTCCCGAGGACTCCGGCGGCCCGTTCGGCCCGGCCCTCGCCATTATCGCCGATGGTTCCGTGCTGCTGGCCGGCGACCGCCTGAGCCAGATCCGCTTCGGTGGAGCCGGCTGGACCGCCGGCTCCTGCATGACTTTGACTGTGTTCAACGCTGCCACTCAGATTGCGGCATATGAGATGGCGCCGGGCGAAATCGTGAGCTTCTTCGGTGCCGGCATAGGCCCGAACGTTGGCGCCGTCGCCTCACCCGACCCCATGGCCGGCTATCCGACCTCGCTCGCCGGCGTCCAAGTGCTCTTCGATGGCATTCCCGGCCCCGTCTTCTATGCCCAGTCCGGTCAAGTCAACGCTCAAGCTCCATTCGAGCTGAGCGGCCAATCCACGACCAATGTGACTCTGACTTACCACGGTTCCACGTTCGGCCCCATCCCAATGGAACTCCGGTTCGCCGATCCCGGCCTGTTCCGCGCACAGCCGGGCGTCTCCGCCCAAGCGCTCGCGCTGAATTCGGACGGCACGCGGAACAGTTCCTCCAATCCCGCCAGCCGAGGCTCGGTAGTCACTCTGTTCGGAAACGGGTTCGGTCCGACGGTTCCGGCTTGTGCCACCGGGGCAGCGAGCGGATCGAGTAGCGCGACCCAGACGACTCTCATCCCGAATGTAAGGCCCGTGATCCTCGGAGGTGGACCAGTCCAATCAGCCGGAGGTGTCCCTGGTCTCGCGTGCGGCATCATCCAGATCCAGATGCAGATCCCGACCACCGCCCAGATCGGCCCGTTAATCATGAATCCAAGCGCCGTTTTGAATCCGCCCGGAGGTTCACTGAGCGAGGTCCAGCCTTCTCCCGTAGACTCAGTCATCTATGTGAAATAATCATATGTTCCAGTCGCGGGTCCAAAAGGGCGCACACGCACCTCGCGCATGACGATGGGAACTTGGTGATCGGAAGCGGTGCAACAGCAGAAAACCGACTACTCAGGTAGATTTGCGCGACATTTTTTGAGAGCTCATGGTGCTGCTAGAGACCCTGCTCTAGGCTTGCCCGATGACCAAGCTCTCGCGCGCAGCCTCCACGACGCCTTTGGTCACATCTTCCAGAGAGTTGATTTCGAGAATCCGTTCCATCTGGGTTAGCAGGCGGTTCAGGAGCCGGAAGTTGCCGCCCGTGATCCGGATGATGGCTGCGACCGTCTCCGGGTCCAGCAGGCGTTGGGGAAGATGCACGCCGGGAGGAGTCCAGCGCTGATCCAACAGTTGTCGAATTTCTATCGCAGCTAAAGGTCGAAACTCATGGACGAAGCCGATACGGGAATAGAACTGCGGGTAGCGTGCTAGACGCTTTTCAATGCCCGGCATCCCGATCAGGACCAGGCCAATACCCCCACGGTCAAAAATGTCGCGCGCTTGGTCAAGTCCTGCCATTTTGAGTCGGTCCGCCTCATCGATAACAAGCAAGGCCGTGGGATCAGGCACGGTACGGCCCACACGCATGGCACGATCACGCTGTTCGTGAAAAGCATTCTCGACGTTGACTGCCTCGACGCTCCGATAACCGTCTGGGTTCCTTTTAGGGTCTCGCAGTTTTTCGGCGAGGTTCAGGAGTCTCCTCATGCGCAACTGTTCATACCGCCCCACGCGTTCGATTACGGCGTCATGCAACAAACTGCGAGTCTTCCCGATGTCGCGGTCAAGGTGCCCTGGCGAGCCAACAACAGCACAAGTGTAGAAGGCAACTGTGCCGTTGCTGACTTCCTTGAGCAACGGTCTGTTTTCACCATGGCGGGTCCAATACGCCTGTACCTTATCCCAGTTGGCGTAATGGCGCGCCGAGAGCGTCTTGCCCACTCCCGGCGAACCGTAACACAATCCGATATAGCGATAGCGTTTGCACGCATCGCAGAACTCGGCGAACCGCCGGTGTTCAAGAGTTTCTACTACTGCCGGTGGGGAGGAGGCACTATTCGTTCCGGTAGCGTTTGAGAGCCGGTGCTGATTGCTTTGCCGGTTTGTCTGCTGGTGCTGGGGCCGCATCTTCTTTCTCCGTGGTTTCTCCGCGCTTCATTTCCACCAGCGTATCCACGGCGGCTTGCCGATCCCGGAGGACCCCGCGCAACTCTCGACGACGCCGATTCCGGGCACGGAGAATGTCTCGAAGAGGAACGGTCGCGCCCGCCAACTCGGCGCAGACGGCCCGGCACAGGAACCGCTCCCCGTGGAAGACGCGAATTTCAGCCACGTCGCGCGGGTCGAACCGGAGAGTTACCGTTTCTCCAACGTACGCCGCCAGCGTCGTTGAGGTGTAGCGCAGGCTCTGGAAGTAAATGCCATCGGCGCGCACCTGGCGCGTCTTGGCGACCTGGATCAAAAGCAGATCCAGTTGCTCTAACGAATCGGGCATTTGCGGCAGAAAGCCGTTTGCTTCCCAGCGCTCGACGGGCGGCATCTTGGTCTCGGTGTGTTCGCGGCGGTGGTAGACATCCAGAAGAAACGTGCGAAACCGGGTCTCGAAATCCGCCAACGTGAGCGTCGGCTTTCCTCGCACAGCGCCGCCGGCAGGTGCGTAGCCGTCCAACTCACACAGAAACATCTCGTTCACCGTCAGAAAAAACCGTTCGATGCGGCCGCGGCCCCTGGGCTTACCTGGAACGGAGAAGACCAGACGGATTTTCAAATCGGCGCTGACCTGCTCCAGATGACTGGAGGTAAAGTCGCTCCCGTTGTCGGTGTACAGAACCGCGGGGATGCCACACACAATCCAGCGTGAATCTTCTTTACGCCAGATCGCCTGCCGCAATGCCAGCGATGTGTGCAGGGCGGACGGGTCTTCGAATGAAAGAAAATACCCAGCCACAGCTCGGCTGTAGTCGTCGATGACGACCGTGAGCCACGGTTTGGCCATCTCGCCGTCCGGCCGGATCAGCAGAATATCGAGCGGCGTATGATCCGCTTGCCAGATGGCATTCGGCGCATCGGCTTCGCGCCGCACAACCAACTCGAACGCTTCGCTGTAGGCCTTTGTGCCTTCATGGGCGAGCGTTACGAGGTCGGCGGGCAACCTGCGAACGATGTCGTAGACCACCGAATAGCTTGGGGCCACCTCCCCGAGGTCTTTGGCCAACCGCCGCACCTGGCGGGAGAGTGCTGCTATGGGCAGCGGTGGCTTCTGCAACGCAAGGCCTTCGATGACATCCTTGACCTTCGCCGAGACGGCGCGGCGTTCGCCGTGATCACCTCGCGTTTTCCTGGCCAACGCCACCAGACCAAACAGTCGGTACTGAGCCAGCCACCGATGGGCTGTTCGATAAGGTATGCCTGCGGCCAAGGCCACGGCTCTCAATGGCTGGTCTTGCTCCAGGTGCGGCTGAAGCAGACGGAACCGATCAAGCGCCAGCTTCCGCGCATCGCCCGGCAGTCCAGCCAACTCGTCCATACGAAGAGTATGCCAAATAGCGCCGAAGATTTTATGCCAAATAATTCAGAAAGTGACACCATTCCAAGCACGGCGGCCACCTAGCCGATGTTGAATACACGCTTGAACGCAACGGCATCGATGATGCCTTCGGACGCATCTGGATCGACGATGATCCCGTGCCCGCCCATCGCTTCATGGGTGATCCAGATCTCGCGGGAGGGCAGACTACCTACCTTCTCATTGCGGAGAACAGCGCGAAAGTCGAAATTTTCTTTACCAACGCCGCAGGTGATTTCACTTGTGTGCTGGCTGACCAAGCGGGAGAGGCTTTGAAATGAAGGTGGCTCTGTATTCCGTGCTCTGGGCCTCGCGCGACCCGAAGGTCGCCAACGCCAAGGAGCCCGAGCAGTCATGAGCAACGAACTGATCCTCTCCCCGCCCGTGTTTCAGGTGACGTTGTTTACGCCAACGCCGAAGGCGCAGAAGCGCGTGCTGGAATTCTTCACGGCGCAGATCAACAACGACCACACGCGCAAGGCGTATATGAATGCGGCGCGCCGCTTTGCGGCGTGGTGCCGCCAGTGCGGGATCGGCGAGCTCGCCGGCGTGCAGCCCTTCCACGTCGCCGCCTTCGTCAAGCATCTACAAGGGGAATTTTCCCCGCCGACGGTAAAGCAGCACCTGGCCGCGCTCCGCATGCTGTTCGACTGGCTAGTGACCGGCCATGTAATGGACGTGAACCCCGTTCACTCCGTGCGCGGCCCCAAATACGTCGTCAAGAAGGGTAAGACTCCGGTGCTCACCGCCGATGAAGCCCGCGAGCTGCTCGACCACATTGAGATTGTGAGAAACACTGCAGGGGAAGACGGCGAGGCGGCCGAGAAACCCGACCTGGTCGGGTTGCGCGATCGCGCCCTTATCGGTGTCATGGTCTACACCTTCGCGCGCATCAATGCCGTAATCAACATGAAGGTCCGGGATTATTTCGTGCAAGGGCGCCGCGGCTGGGTGCGCCTTCACGAAAAAGGCGGCAAAGAGCACGAACTCCCCTGCCATCACAGTCTCGAGCAGTTCCTAGACGATTACATCGCCGTGGCAGGCATTGCCGGCGATGCGAACGGTCCCCTCTTCCGGACCACCGGCCGGAAGACCGGCCAGCCGCAAGCGATGTGGCAGCAGGACGCCTACCGCATGATCCAGCGTAGGGCCCGCGCCGCCGGCATTAAGACCAGGATTGGCAACCACACTTTTCGCGCCACCGGCATCACGACCTATTTGCGGAACGCCGGCAAGTTGGAACACGCGCAGGCCATGGCAAACCATGCCTCGCCGCGGACCACGAAGCTCTATGACCGGCGGGAAGAACGAATTTCGCTCGATGAAGTCGAGAGGATCGCTATCTAAAAAGCCGTGTCCCGGAACGGGTCAGTTTCATGCGTTTGGTTCTGCCATTCCAAGCGGCTCGATTTGTTCGAAAGCCAGGCCTCGCTCCTCGCACCAGGCGAAGAACGCCGACCGTGTTTTCTGATTGGCTGTATGGCATAGGATAACTGCGTTTATCCTGTGCCATCAAAAAGGCCAAGTCAAGCCCTTAGGGGCCACCGAAGAGCAGCCGGTAGAGCTTCGTGAGCAGAGAAAACTCAAGCATTGCAACGACACCAATAAGGGACAGACCTGTAATCACGAAGTACAGCCAGACGATGACGTCCTTGGTGTCGCGGACACAGCGGCTGATGAAACTGGTCTCCACATTATCCGGCATGGTGACCGCCTTCCGTCTGCCATGCCCGGAACCACGCTTCGACCTCGTCGGCGTAGAAAGCCCAGGCCCTGCGGCCGGGTCCGCGATGGGCGGGGATTCCTGCTCTTTTGTTTTTTGCCCACCAGCGGACAGTTCTAGGGCTTAAGCCCATCCGCTTGGCGACGTTATGCGTATGCAGAAGTCGGTTGTTGTAGCGCATCGGTGCCTCTTCGGAAGCGCGATGCGCAATATTCGCTTGGCGTGAAACGAACCGGGGAAGGCGGCACGACGAGCTGCTTTGCGGGGATCTGGGTCTGAACTGGATGACGGAGAAGCCGTGCTGCAGCTCGATCACTCTCGGAAAGTATTGATACCGCAGTACCGATCAACTGGTACAGCACGTGGTAGGCTTCAGCACCATGATTGAGGCGCTGCAACCTCGGTTTGATGTGCAGCCCCAGAAGCAACAAGTCTGGTAAGGAGAGAAGAGGGGCTACTGGCACGGGTAGAAGGGGGGCGGCTGCTACGGGTAAAACGGGTCCGCTGCACGCCAGGCTAAGAAGCGATCTAAGGCGATCTGAGGTGGTTAACGCAATCATGGCGATACGCGCATCGCTTGTTGCCGAAGTGATTGCGCGTGCGGCCATGGTGTACCGTCCTGTTCCTATTCTCTACCCGTAGATTCCCGATGTGAAGGCGTCTTTCTGGGGGAAACCGAATTTTAGCGGCAATGCCGCGCGACGCCCGCCCGGTTCCCGCTCGCCGCCGGCCTGCAGCACGACACTCGCAGCCGAGCTGAGGCACTCGTTCAAATTGGTAAACGTATAAACGTGCGCAGCCTGTAAGCGTCCGGTGACCACCGTCTTCCTTTGCTAGGGTTTCCACCCCATCCTTGTGGAAAGCCCAGGCGGCTCCCACTCGCGATGCGCTTTACAGGCGGTCGTGGGCCTCGGGTTCCACGTCCGGGATATCGTTCAGCGCTCGCTCAAACTCATCCGTGCTGAAGAGCTTGGCGCGCGACTCGATGTACTCCCGGCTGGCGAGGCGATTCGCGACCGCGACGGAGACGAACTCTTCCACCGACACGTGGTCCCTCGCTGCGGTCTCGACGGCCTTGTTGTACAAATCCTCGGGTACGGTGATGCTCTTGCTCATATCCCCTCTCCCTCTATTGTCCTCAAAAACTCGCGCGGTGTCATCACCCGGACGCCAAACCGCTCCGCGCCCGCAAAGTGTCTGACATTGTGCGTGACAATGGCGCCCGCGCGGCCCGCCACGGCCAGTTCCAGGAGGAATTCGTCGCCGGGGTCCGGGAGAAATGGCCGGAGCCGGAAGTAAACGTCGGTCTCGCGGCCGGCGAAGCAGAATGCGCGGACAATCGCCTCGACGGTGCTCTCGGCAATCTGGAGGCGTGCAGCCTCGCGTTTCCCAACCGCCTCATATTCGAGAATGAGCGGCACTGAGATCAAGGGCACCCAGCTTTCGCCGATCTGGCGCAAGATGGCGAAGGACGCGCCGCGCCGGGATCGCAGCGCGGAGATGAATACGTTGGTGTCCAAGGCAATCGAATACATGGGGAGAGCCGTTGACTTACTTGGCCTGCGCCTTGCCACCCTCAATCACGCCGAACGTCTCCCAGGTCTTGGCCACATGAGACTTGAGGATCTCCTGGCGCGCCGGAACCCAGGAGGCATAATGCTTCTCGGTAATCCGGACGCTGCTGTGGCCGAGCAGAATGGAGACCTCCTCCATCGGCACTCCCTTCTTCAGCAGTTCGACGGCGAATGTGTGCCGGAACCGGTGCGGGTGGCCACGCTGGATCTTGGCCTTTGTGAACACTTGGCCGAGCTTGCGGCGCCAGAGATCGCTGGCCGTCTCCATGCGGAGGGAATGCGGGCCGGTAAACAGGTATTGACCGTGCCGAGGCTTGATCGCTCTGACCAGGCTCATCACAAAAGGAGGGAGCGGCACGTAGACGTGGGTGCCGCTTTTTTGCGTGTAGAGGAAAAGGTCGTTCTCTTTAAAGCGTTCGAGGGTGAGCATCGAGGCATCGCCGATGCGCAACCCGGAATACCGGAGCACCAGTACAAACGCGACCAGGTCATCATTCGTGCAACCCTGAAGTCGAACTTGCCGGCAAACCTCCATAATACGTTCGATCTCCGCCGGCTCAAACGGCAGCTTTTGGGTGTCGCGGATATTGGCTGGTCCGCGGACGAGTCTGGCTGGATTTGTCCCGATCCAGTCGTTCTCGCTGGCGAATCGGAAGAATGCCTTGACGCGTTCGAGTTTTTTCAGCGCCGTGCGTGGACTGAGCTTCCAGGAATCGCGGAACTCACGGAGCGCCTCCCCGTCGAGTTGCTTCATGTACAGAAGGCCTTTCTTGGCCGCGAACTCCTCCAGGTGGCGCAGCATCAAGCGATACTTGCGAAGGGTGGACTCGCCGAGCCGCCGTCCCGACTCTGCGTCTTTGAGGAAGTCATTCTTTGCCTCAAGGATCGTGATTGGCTGGGCCTGCACCTCCTCGGGCAACGGGTCCCACGAACTGCGCGCCTCTGCCTCCGCGACCCGCCGCTGGGCCTTCTGCCAATTCGAAGTGTGGAGGCTCTGGCGGAGGAAACGATCGCCGCACTTGCCTTCTACGTGGATGTGACAGGAGCAGCGCCGGTACGTCCGGTCGTGTTTCGATTTCTTCCCGGAACAGCGCGGCCCGTGGAGGCGGAAGATGCTGAGCACACTCCCATTGTACCGGAACGAGGCACGAATTTATTACGAGTTTTTGTAGGCCATCTGCTAAACTACTGAATGTTAAGCAGATATTCTGGCGGTGAGGGTGGGATTCGGACGCGCGGAGCGGCAACAGGATCTGCAAGTTGCACATTCCTCGTTGCCGGGACTGCCGTATTTGCCAGCTCTGCCGTCGCGCATTGCCCACCATTGCCCACGAGGGAAGGTGGAGGGCGACTTGTAGCGCGGCATGGCAGGATAAGAGGCTTTCCCTCCTCATGCCATCTCTGTGGAAATACGCAAAAAGCGAGTCAACGCTACGTTGGCGGCGAGGCGATAAAACCTAGGAAGTCGATGCCGATATTCGTGACACCAGGGCTTTGAGGAAAGCCGTCGCTCGGCCTCGATACGGTGGAAAAGCCTCGATTCTTGAGGTCAGTCATAAGATACAACAGGAAATTGTCTTGCCCTTTCATCTCGGGATACAGTGCGCCGACTGCGGCTGCGTAGTCGCCAATGGCGTAGGGTTTCAGTACATTCCAGATTCCGGCCCTGTTCAAGTCAGCGAGGCCGGTCCAAATAAACCTTAGGAGCCTCACATGCCAACAGGTAAACGCCTCGACGGCGGCAAGAAAGCTTTCCTGCAAGTCCTCCTGCGGACCTCTCCCAACAGCGACTTTAAGCAACGCGTTGCGCAGCATCTCACGCTTCTCCCGGTGATGGGTGCCGATGGCGATGCGTGTAGCCTGAATGGTAGCGGAGACAAGAATCTCATCATCAACCAGGTTCTCCACCTTAAACCCGGCGAGCAAAGCGCCCCAACAGCCGATTGAAAGCCAAAGCCTGTTCGATAATCCGGCGTCGGCAGACGATGGCGCGGCCGAGGACGCCGCCGTGGAAACTCAGAGCACTTCCCAGCCGCAACATCCCAACGCATCAGCGAGTTCTTAATCTGCCGCTTCGCGGAGTCTCCTGGACGCGCAGGCCACGCAGCCCGCGACAGAAATCCGACCCTTCCCAGATCCGGACATACAGGAGGCGTCAACCAGCGCACATCCGCGGGTCCGGCGTTATGCACCCAGGGCCGTCCGCGGACTACGGTCTGCTGTCAGTCGCCAACCCATTGGTGAAGAGACCTTATGCTGCTCTGTTTATCCTTCTAGCTCCTTGGTCGAGGTTTCCAGCGCCACGTTGTCTCTTACTTTGTCCGGTGAGGGGTCTGAAGCAAGTTGCACGTGCTCTGCCTCAGCAATCCGCTTCGTTATTCCACGGACGGTCCTGAACGAGTTCACTTGCTGAGGAGCCTCTTTACCAACTGTCACCAGCAGCGTAGCCATCGATAACATGCGGTTCATCTTTGAAACTTGCGTCGGATCGGCCTTCAGTCCCTGAGCTGCGCTCTGCAAGGCTTTCGCGGTGTCCGGGGCCTTTGTCGCAGCCAAGCCGTCTGCCAGTATCGCTAGCGCGAGGCGGGCGTCTGCTTTCTTGACAGTCGCAGATTTCTCCTTCAGATATGCCTGCCAGTCCGAATCGAACTGGGCCATCTCCGCCGCAACTTGCGAAGCGACCTGAATGCTTTCAGCGTCAATGTTCTGATCACTCCGCTTGGCTTTCAGCTCGTTGTACTTTGCCGCGAGATCAGCCACTTTTTGCATCTTGTCTGGCGGAAATGCACTTGCGAGCGCTTCTACCGCTTTAACGCCGTTATCTGTGGCAATCGTCACGTAGGAAACCAAATCCTGGCCCTGCGTCATAACCGCTGTGACATCACCGGCGCCTTTATTCTTCTTGAGCAATCCGCCCAATTGTGCCGATGCGGAAATTGCGCCCAAACATAGTAGCAGCCCAACAGTTGCCGTTTTCATCATGTTCTCCTTTGATCAATTAGTTATTCCTTCGGAGCGAGCGGCGACTACTGCTGCCCTAGCTCCTTTTGTATTGGCCATGTCCGCCAGCTTCTTCAGGCTGTCTGCGACATATCTCAAAGTCCAGCCAGAGAGGTCAGGTGGGTTCAATGATGGAGCGCCCGGTTCACGGTCGGCACGCGTATCGGTTTGAACACCGGTTTTGAAGCTCGGGTTCCCGCTAGCGCCGGTCGATGCATCAACCAGGCGGAGACGCCATTGGCCGCTGAAGACCGCACCATCCTGGAGGATGTCGGCCTTTAATGCTGAGACTTTGAGAATTAGCATCCGTT
>Ga0302140_10001291_pt1 | contig 32794 bp, 44 predicted proteins | sample I_Bog_E1_1_FD_202095 | JGI IMG/M metagenome (GOLD analysis project Ga0302140, IMG submission 202095) | Peat permafrost microbial communities from Stordalen Mire near Abisko, Sweden - I_Bog_E1_1 | ecosystem: Environmental > Terrestrial > Soil > Wetlands > Peat | place: Sweden: Abisko, Stordalen... | reverse complement strand
AAAGTATAGTTTACTCTAGTCCAGCCTGTTGTCGTCAACGTTGCAGTTGCTGTTGACGTTATAAATGCGGAGTTTGTAGCATCGTAAACAGCAAACGTAAACTCAGATTGTAGCATCGTTCCGAGTTTGGCAAAAAACGAGAAGTTATAGACAGTCGATGCAACAACAGTAATTGGCGTCGTTCGATAAACTGAATCTGTGGAACCGTCTATTACAATAGTTGTAGCCGTTGATGTGCCATCCGGAGCCATCGCGCCGACAACAGCACTTGAGCAGGAGCATTGCCACCCTGCCGACTGTTGTATATTCCCTGACTGCAAACAGAGATTAACTGCTTGTCCAAATATTGCAAGACCCTGTGGAGCAAGTGTTGCAGGATTATAATCTAACGCCGGAACGTTTGCTGTAATAGTCGTTAATATACCAGCGGAGTTATAAACCGATGATGTTGATGCTCTTGTGAACGTAACTAGACTGCTCAACGGTATTGACTGTAACAATCCGTTAAACCCGACTTGATACGTTCCTGCAACCGGATTAAAATCCAAAACTGGGCGCGTCCTATTTGTCCGTTGTTGCAGCATTATTGCACGATATTGATATAGATATTAAGATCAGTCGTTGAGCCCAGTGTTACAGATGCGCCGCGATTAACTATGATCGCATAGATATTACCAGAGAGTCCAGCAAATTCCAGTCCTTGTGATTGCGCTTGGACTATAGACGGTGATGAAACACCGACCAATGATGCATCAGTTAAATGCATAATGCCTATGATTTTCGCAACGTCTGCAACGTTAACTGCAACAGCAGAAGCATCTGTTACTGTTGTTGATGTCGGTGATGCTCTGAAAAATATAATGTCAAGCGTCGGTATAATACCAGAGGTAAACGAACACACAACGCTTTGAATCAAACCTGACGTTAACGTTGTTGAAAACGTTAGTAGACTTCCGATCGTAGTATTAGTTGCATGTGCTACTGCGGTTACAGTAGGGGTTAATGACAGTCCAGTATAACTCGCTGTAGCTGCTCCGATGATATTTGAGCCGGTTGGTAATGCAGGTAGCGTTGTTATTGAACCAATATTCCATGTGCCGGACTGGGTAACTGCTGGTAACGATGTAACAGTGACTGATCCGATCGCATTAGTACCAGAACTTAATGCAGGTAGCGTTGTTATTGAACCAATATTCCATGTGCCGGACTGCACAACGGCAGGAATAGACGTGACAGTGACTGATCCGATCGCATTAGTACCGGAACTTAATGCAGGTAGCGAAGCAAGACCAACGGTCCATGTGCCGGACTGGGTAACTGCTGGTAACGATGTAACAGTGACTGATCCGATCGCATTAGTACCGGAACTTAATGCAGGTAGCGTTGTTATTGACCCGATGTTCCATGTGCCGGACTGCACAACAGCCGGTGGCGAGGCGAATGCAGGCAACGTCCCAGTGAGACCAACGTTCCATGTGCCGGACTGCACAACTGCTGGCATAGACGTGACAGTGACAGAACCGATCGCAGCGCTGCCAGCGGTCAATGCAGGTAGCGTTGTTATTGACCCGATGTTCCATGTGCCGGACTGCACAACAGCCGGTGGCGAGGCGAATGCAGGCAACGTCCCAGTGAGACCAACGTTCCAAGTTCCAATTTGTACTGATAATGCAACAGGCATATTAAATTGTCCTCACTGTCGATATTGTCCCACCACTAATAGTAGTTGTCCATGTTTGATTAATAGGGCTACCGTATACTGCTACGATAGTGTTACTGTTCAGTGTTGTTGTAACAGTAACACTGTTGATAATCTCAGTAATAACGTTACCAGCGGCTGAATACGAATATGGTATCGCGCCGACTAGATTAACGGTTTCAGCGAGTTCCGCCCGCGTTGTTTCAGCGGCGATTGCAGCAGAATTACCTGACGTGTCAACAAACGCCGCAGTGACTATACCCGCTGAGTTTACTGTAATTACGTTATACGTTCCGGCGGCGACTGTTGCTAGATTATATGCAGTATCAGATGTATTAACAACGGGTAGTATCACGGATCGTTGAATAGAGCGTCCCGTCAGCGTTGTTATAGCGTATGTGACAATATACTGCGTACCGTCAGCGCCATTGCTTATCTCAACTGCTACTAAACCGTTCGCAACAACGGGTGTTCCGACAGTTAAACCAGACGGTGTTGCTGCAACAGTCGCTGATATAATAGTATCAACGCTGAGCCAGTCGCCAAAATCAACGCTGTAGAAATCAACGTCGCTCGGGGATTTTGCGTCGAAATAATCGTTGCATGTCATTTTATATTATATTATCCAACGGGTAAAATTACGGTTTGCACAACGTTCTGTTCCGACGCTGTTACAACTGTATATGTAACAATATATTCAACGGTACTGGAACCACCGCTCAACAGAACTGTCACACAATTGTTCGCAACAACGGGTGTTCCGACAGTTAACCCTGACGGATTTGTTGTAACTGTAGCACTTGTTATTGTATCAACGCTGAGCCAGTCGCCAAAATCAACGCTGTAGAAATCAACGTCGCTCGGGGATTTTGCGTCGAAACTCTGTGAAAGTGTTTGTTGGGATTTTACAGCAAAAATATTACGTTTAGTGTCTGATACAACAATCGTGTTGTTATTATGTGCGTCAATGATCACCTGACGTTTGTTGTTGATTATCGTGACGATGTTACTCATTGCGGATTGGACGTGCGAGAATAACTGTAGGGTCCGCGCCGATTGCGTTGAGCATTGCAATAGCGTCGGGATCGGTATTTGACACACCGTCTGATAACGTTAAAACTTCGAGCATCAGCGCGGGGTTTGACATCAATGCTGTCGCTGCTTGTGTCCAGAGATTTACAGACTGTAGCCGCGTTCGCAGCAATTGTGCAGAAACGGTCCATGATGTCGGTAAAGGAATAACTGGCAGCGCTAACCAACCTGGTTGTCCGTTGACATTACCACGGGTAAATCCACTTGGAGGATTGCTAGTGAACGTAATCCACGCGTCTAACGAAACCACAACACCGTCAGCCGGCCATGTCCCTGCGCTCTCATAGAGTTGACGTAACTCGTCCGGATAAAAACTATTGTCTGACGGTGAATAATACTTAACGCCTGTGTTGTCCATTTTTTCAAATACAATCTCTGAAGGGTTTATTTTATTACCAACCGAACGCGGTCCATGAATATGTCGCCGCTTGCAAAATCCACGATCCCGTCCAGAGAACCGACCCACGGAGAAAATATAGGCGGTTAGTGACAGCGGCGGCGTGAATAGTCGGGGTTGCGCCGCTGCTCCACGACGATGAGTTTACCGCTCCTTCGTTAATTTGCACAGACGCACAAACTGTCGGAAATGCGATCGGAAAATAATGATTCGACCATCCGGAACCATCACTGAGACACCCACCTTGGATTATAAAACCGTTTGGAAACGGCATATACCAGCCGTTGCTGTTAGACTGCGGCGCTGACAAGGCGGCGCAACGCGAGGTGTCCACGGGATGTACGTGATCTTGGCGAGAGAACAACGTTGATGTTCCGGTCGCAACCGCATTATTCATCAGCGGCGGTGCAGATGACGGTTTTGGAATCTGATTATAGATTGCGGTTTGTAACTGATTTAATACGGTTTTCGACTGTGTAACACCGCCTGCCGTTAGTATCGCGAGTAATTCAGACTGTAACTGATTAAGCCAGTCGGCACTAACAACGGTCGCTGGTTGCGCCGAGGCGGGATTGCCGGACGTGAACCATCCCGGTGACGCGGCAACATTGAGCGCCGGCATACTCGGAACAGCAGTTGGTGTATCAATTTGGAACATTGTTGTTTATTTTCCTTTACGCTACGCGACCGCGTGTATCTTGCCAACCGTAAGTGACGAGATATATTGACGTTGATGCAACACTAGAGACAGCGCGGATTTGTGCAGATGTATTAGTTCGGATATTAAAATTACTGCCGCTTGCGACCGATGATGGTCCAATCAAAGACACGTTGCCGGTTGGTGTATTTGGGACTTCTGCGGCGACATCTATCGGAGTTAATAAAATCATCCACAAGGTCGCGGCTTGGCCACTCGCTCTAATTAGAGCATTAACCCGTACGCCCATCGGAACTGTTAGCGTATACGTTGCTGCTGTTGTTCCGAGTGTTGATGTTGTGACGTTGTTGACCGGAGAGTTTAACAAAAATTCATCACCGAACTGCGAAAATCCGAGAATGTGACTAGAACTATCAGTGATCACTGATCCGATTCTGCGCGCTTGTGTATATGTCGCTGGTAACGTCGGTGCTAAACTCGTTGACGCAAACGCTGCTGTTGATCCCGGTTTTCCGATTACAAAAACATGGTAACAAGTTGATGCTGCTAGCAACCCAGTGTCTAAGCCATTTGCGCCGATAGTAGTACAATCGAGTATCAACGTTGATGTAACGTTGATAACACCGGTCCCAATTTCTCTCGCTGATGCTGCACCTATCGAAATATCAACTTTTGTGTTCGGTGTTCCGGCATCGTTTGATAGCTGTAGACCGTAGAGCATGCCAGAACTTTGACCGATTTGTGCTGTAATGCTCTGTTGCAACTGATTATTAACAGTTTTCGACGGTGTAATACCGCCAGCGGTTAGTATCGCGAGTAATTCCGCTTGTAACTGATTCATGAAATCTTGTGTCAGAACCGTCGCTTGTATACCGATCGTTGGGTTACCGTTTGAGAACCATCCCGCCGTCGCGGCTGCTGATAGCGTTGGCATCGACGATGCGACTGTGTTACCGTTGGAATTATCAATTTGGAACATTAGCTGAAACTCGCTAGCACAACTGTATGTGCTGGTTTGATTTTTTGTATAATACAAAGCACGCCAGGATTACCCCACGCCTGTAATGGATCGCCGGCAGATGATTGTCCAGCGCTAAAAAACACTGGTGTAGTATCTAGCGGCATATTGATTTGCCAAGCGTGACACCAAGACGGGTCATTCAACGGTTGCCCGATTCTTGACGATCCGATCTGGAACGACGTGTACTCGGTTATAGTTGCAGTTAAACCGACAGCACTGAGATAGTTTGTATAATACGGAACAGAACATGATCCGGGATTTAGCGACAGTTTTGCTTTGACCGCTTGACGACGTTGTTGTAGCGTTGTGCCTAAATTAAATCCGCACGAATCAGGTAAACTGAGTGTTTGTTCCCACTCCGTTAGTAATTCGGTTGTATTACCCACTGGGGGGCTTTCGTTGATCAAATCCTGCGATCGTTGATTAACTCCGACAAAAACTCCCGCAAATGCCGTGCAAACCGTCGAAAGAACACTTCCTGATATTTTCTTCCAGATTTCACCACTCGGCAACAACGCAAACAACGCAGACGTAAAATCAGAAACAGCGAAAATACCGTTCGGAGTGTTATCAAGCGGAGAATTTGTTGCTGTCATATTACGAAAAAGTCACCGTGCCGAGCGTTGGAAGATAGCCCAACGCCGGAGTTATTGTTGCATTTGGCGAAAGTAGATTAAAATTTCCGATGCCAGGAACGGATGCAATCGCTTCTTCAAACTGTGATTGATACAACGACGTCCGTAACGGATCAGCGGATACTAGCAGCATATTTGAGATAGCTGCATTGATAGCAGCAGAATACGTGCTTGACGTTGATCCGAGACCCTGTATCGAAACGTTGATCGGAAACGGTATCGGAGCACTGAGATAAACCAGCGCTGTGACCGGGCGGAGCGGATAAACGTAATTTGCGACAAGCAACAGATCACCAGTTGCCGCACCCGCGCCGCGAGATTCTAGCGCTGCCGTGCCTATAGTACCGGTTGGAAAACCGTAGGTAGCGTCGAACATCACATAGACCGTGACTTGTCCTGTGCCGGACAGAACGGTCCATGCGCGCGTTACGCCAACATCCGCCGCCAACGCCCAAGCGTTGTAATCAGTGATATTCCCGCCCATAGCCGGGGCAGCAAACGCAGCTAGCATCCGGCTACGCAGACTGTTATCTGATTCGTCATCTGCTCCGCCCGTTATTGCAGACGCTGTAAACGACGTTGGTATACCGACTATCGGAGATGCTAGCGACAACGCTACACCGAACTCTTGATTACCGTCTACTCCGAACGCAGTCGCAATAATCGGCGCACTGATATTTCCAGCGCCGTCTACAGTTGCGGCGGCTGTCGTTGAGTATTGTGTACCGTCACCGAGATTAAACAATGTTCCGATCGGCAAAACGCTTCCGATTGTACCATTTTTTGCGCTACATGTTCCGACAGCAGCGCTACTATAGTTGCGTGATAATCCGCGGAAATTTGCCCACGCAACTAACGCTGTTCCGGTTGCAGTAAACGGTACTGCTTGTTGTGCAGCGTTGTCAATATGTCCGTGTTGATGATACGATAATCCAGCTAACGCTGTTCCGAGTATTCGTAGAATATTGAAACGACTCAGCACAGAACCGCTGGGTAACTGCGCTTGAATATCGTTTATGATTTGTTGTTTTAGCGCGGTTAATGTCGGTCTAAGCCATGCCATTTTGTTTTTACAACTTCGATGTGATATTGATCGGAAGTAATGTTCCGTCGAGTTTAGTTACGGTAATCTCAATTGCTAGCCAGTTCACGTTGAACCAAAACGTTGTAACAGTAAAACTTTTGACTAGACCGTCAGAGATCAACCATTGCAGCGATTCTGTAACATAAGCTTGAGCTAAACCAAGCGTCTGCGGGAGCTTCTTACTACGATATAGCTCCCGAAGTCTGGAACCGATCGGAACATCTTCTAAGCAGTCGTTCCAATAACCGCCGCGATCATCATAGTTTGATGTACGCCAAGTGAAAATACTAACAAGAACGTTAGTTACGAGATCATCTGTAGCAGTTGCGAGATCATCACCGAGAGTGTTCCACGCGAGATCACCGTCAATTGTGTCAGATAACAAATCAATTGCGAGATCAACCATGTGGACCACCCGTGTTTGCTGCACCTGACTGCACACCGTTATGAACGTGATTCAATAGATCAACACTACCAGTGAAAATATTAGCTGCTGTAAGCGTGCCGGTCATTGTCATTGATCCGTTGAAATTACATCCGCCGGAAGCATTGATAGTCAACGGATTTGAACCCGCGTTAATGACGATACCGCCACGTGTTAAACGGACTTGCTGTCCGAGATCATCGTGAATGCAAACTTCACCAGCCGTTTGCACAATACGATAACGAGTATCACCGACAGCAACAACAACACTGTTTTGACGGTTATCACCAACGGTCGCGAAAACTGCTTGCGCGCCGGGGTGCGGATTGCTTGAAAAACCGTAATGCATCAACACTGGAATATCACTGTGTAACTGCACGCCGGATGACTGTATCTGTACGAGTTGCACTTTTCCGGTATCGTCGATGAGTGTGAGATTGCCTTGTGAAATCATCTAGTTGTTATTTCGCTGATGTTGTTGTTGATGTTGCAACTGTTGCGCTAGATGCTGGTGTTGAAGCAGGTGTTGAAGCAGTTACAGGTGTTGGTGTTGCGGAGGCGCCGGGCGCGGTTGGGAAATGACTTGGAAATATAACCGCGCGGTCTGTTTGTGTTAGTTGATACAAATCTGTCGGTTCCGGCATCAACGCGGCTGGCGGCATCAACACTAGATTAGTGTGTGTTCCGTGATCATCAAAAATAAATTCAACGTCTGCAATAACCCAATTTACGTTTGTCACATGTAGTGTTGGAATCGAAACCGGAATTAATGTATTGATTTCCCACAGTTTACCGGTTATGTCACGCCAAGAATCAGTTAACACGTGTATAGACTGTGAGCGCCCTGCCCGCCGCGCCGCTTCCCATTTCGCGCGCAACATGACGATATCAATACCCGTTGGAGTAATGCGGCTGTCGGCAACCAACCAGCGCGGGCGGTATGTTGTCGTCCCTGGCTGCGCCGGAACATCAGTCGGATTACACGAGCCACCCGCATCAAATGCATGATCTACGACAACTTGTGACGGATCAACCGGTGCGTAACCGCCACCGACAATTTGTGCGGGCATATCCATGTTGAGATAATAATAATGCGAAAATCGTTGTGAAATATCGAAGATAGCCGCTGCTTCCTCGACGTTTACAGTTTCTTTTACACCGGATTTGTGTGTTGTTGTGCCGATTTTTGACATAACGACTTTGCCGTCTGGTGATTCATAAACGAGCATTCCGGCATATTGAGCGGCTTCTGATATATGTGCCCACGGCGTATCACCGAGTTTGACTTGCACCGCGATTGCATCAATAGTAACGTCCCCGGTCGGTTGCAACAATGAGATACCAAACGGCGCAATCAACGGTAGTATAAATCGCGATAACGTCTGCGCTTGAATCTGAAACATCTGATTGCGGAGATCGCTTGCACAATCGACTAATCGTGAGCATAAACCACGGCCAACTATAGATACGTTGTGAGAATGTGAATTGAAACTCGGATTGTACGAATCTATTTTCCCGGACAACACTAAATCTTTTCCGAAATAAATCGAACAATTAGCACCCGGTGCTATTTTCGGAAACTGTCCTCCGGGATATTTTTCCGAAGCAGAGAACGCAAAAACACTCGGAAATGATTCAAGCGATCGTGACACTTGCACTGATGTCCAACCCGTGTACGACGTGTTACCAACGGTCAACGTAACAGTGTTATCGAATTTCTTCGGCGGAGTATTCGGTTGATTAGAATTTGAATTTGAATTATCCGTTGTAGCTGTGCTGCTTGGCGCGGACGCATTTGAATTGTTTTGAGCCGGCGCAGAATTTCTATTCAGAACTGATTGTGCTGTTGCAGTATCACCTTGTGCAACTGAATAGTTAAACGTCGCCGTATCAATTGCGTCCATCGCCATTAAATTACTCTCACTCTCATGAATAATATAGTCCGAGACGTTGGAACTACGTAGACGACGGTGGATTTTGATATTGCGTAAACGCTGGGTGATACGCTGTTTGAGATACGTCTTGCACACGGTTTATATCACGATACAACCGGAATGCTAAAACTAACCCCGGTGAACTATTGATCGGAGCAACTGACAAATATCTAACAACTGGTGCCGCTAAACCTTGTTGCACTAGGCTTTCAACTAATGTCGCGCGCAACTGTTTTAGAGCAGCATACGACAGATCGTCTCCTGCATCGCCAGCAAGAGTAATCTCAGTGTCAATGATCGGTGTAACCGTTGCAATAAGATTCGTTGCATCTGTCCATGAGTCTACACGATAGTTACTAACTGCTACCGCGAGTTCCGCAATAGCTGATCTACGCAATGCTGTTGCAACTGCTACAGAAACTATATCTGTAGCCGTCGATTGGAATTGCGCTAACGTTGAGAGAGATATTACGGCGGATGCTGGATCAACAAACGTAGCACTAATCGCTACAGTATATGCTGTTATTGTATCTGGATTTACCGTGTCGATAGCAGATGCTGCTACAGCGACAGTATGCAGACATTGTTGATAAGCCTGCAAAGCCGAGGTTTCATCTGTGTATTGCGAATACGTTTGTGCTTTAGATGTGACGTAACCGTAATCTGTTGATTTGTCAGGAGATGCTAACGATGCAACTGCACCGAATATACCCGATGCCGATCCGACGAGACTTTGTACAACGTTTTTGAACAGCATCACTTGAGATATCGCGGAACGTACGAAGCCGTATACTGATAGCACTGGTGACAACACGGATGCAATCGTTGCGCGAACGTTGTTGATTTTATCAAGTAGACTCTGTTTTGCGTCTGCGGCCGTTGTTGGATACAATAACACCGTTGTTTCTAAGAAAACTGCGCGAAACGAGATTGCGCCCACTCGGTCGAAAGATTCTTCCGATTCGAATGAAACACATGATGCTGTTTTTGTGCCGAGCGCCGGATGAATGAATGTACCAGGTCCTGGTTTGTTAACGGCTGAAATCAGAGTTGTTAACGCTGCAAATGAGTAGTTACACGCGAGATATCCCGTGATACTATACGCGGTCATCCCTTGCCCGAGGTCTTCGACGTAAATTGTGTCGCGATTTGGATATTCATGTACCGCGGTTCTGCGGCCAGTTTTGATCGAACATTGTTGTAAGCTGAACGAGATACCATTAAACGACGCTGGTAACAATGTGTACAGAATGTTCATATTATTTCGATGCCTGGGCAAATGTCGGCGCCACGTTTTGTTTAACGTTGACACGACCTGTGTTAGATGTTGTTGCGATTTTTGAGTTTGGAGCGTCGCTTGTGTGTGTTATTGTGACTTGTACCGGTTGTTGCTGAATCAGTGGGAGTGCGCGTTGTGTATTAGCAATTCGCGGTGTATCACTATCACCGGATCGCTCAAAGTTTTTATTATAAACACTGGCTTTCTCCGCACCCGATTTTGTATGATCGCGTAAAGCTCTCTCAGTCTCTGCATAGTCAGGATTTAATGCTAACTCACGGATAGAAAATGCTATTTGTTCGTCAGGTGTCGATTGTTCTATCCGATGTCCGAACACCGATTGAAATTGTCGTTGCCGAGTTGCGTCCCACTGAGCAAGTCCAACATGCTGCGTGCCGATTCCGGATAAATGGTTTAGACTAGATTCTTGTGACCAATTACCAATTACTGCAGCAATTGCATTGTCATCATAGCCCGCCGTTCTATACGCATCGGTGATTTTCTGTCTTGTTTCCGCTGCCATTGCGGGTGTAAAGTTTCCGTTGGGATTACCCCCACTATTTGGATTATCGCCACCGGGATAACCAGCGCCTGAGCCCGCGCCACTTCCGAACAATTGTTTTATGCTATCAATCAATGTGTCGAGTTTATGCCCTAGCCATCCGCCGTCTGTTGCACCGTTGTTATTGTTGTCATTACCGGGCACGTTTGCGAACGGGTCCATGTCGGCTTTGCGTTGTGCTGCGGTCTTTGCACGCTCTTTTTCGAGAAATTCTTTTTCGCCGACGTTAGTTGCACTCGGATGCATTATAGCTGCTGCAACACCGACCGGACCAGCAAGACGCGCGGCAGCGGCGGCAGCAGCGGCAACAGCGGCCACCCCTCCACCGGCAGCGGTTGCAGCAGCGCTAGCCTCAGCGCCGGCAGCAGCAGCAGTGATACCGAGTTTTGACAGCGTTGCGGCGAGTAGACTAAAGCCGACTTTCATTGCTACAAACGACGCCGACAATCCACCAAGGATCGCGACTAACGGATTATCTGCGGCGGCATCAGTGAGCCAAATACCGAGTTCTGTTAGTTTGTGTTTCATCGGCTCAATATAAGTCGAGATTTTAACTTGTAGATTATGCAGCGCCGCGTCTAACTCAGTGGCGTCTTTTTGACTTTCTTCCGATGCCGCACTGTCGTCTTTTGTAACAGGATGTAATTTGATCGCGTCGGCTTTCTGTTTTAGTCCTTTGCCGCCGGACTTCATCATGTCCGGAACCATTTCGCGATCAACACCGAATTTCTCTAGAAAATCAGCTAAAAGTTCAGCGGGAACGCCTTCGCCAGCTTTCTTTTTCGCAAAATCGCCGAGCATTTCCATAATTTGTTCGGAGTTTTTACCAGCAAAATTCAGTCCAGCGGCTTTTGCTGCGCCTTGTTGCTCAGCGGTGTCAGGACTCCGGATGGCCATTCGTTGCCGGATTTTTTCGATACCAGCTATTGATTTTGCGTATGCGTCACCAACGCCGATCGCCGCGCCAGCGGTTTTGTATCGCTGTAGCGCGGTTGTTGACGTGTTTGCAAACGCGGCTTGTCTGCTCAACGCAAGGTTCAAATCGGCGGTAGCTCTAGCCATAGCCACGAGACCGGAGACGCTTCCAACGCTGGCCAGGACACCAGCCGGTCCGAACGTCTTAGCGAGGCTCCCGAAGGCGTTAGAAGCCGTGCTTCCTAGCTTCGATAGATTGGCTTCAAGTTTAGAAAGTTGTGAGACATTTTTGCCAGCGGCTCCGGTAGTTTTTCCGAAGCCCGACATCGCTTCGTTGATTTTTTTTAGTTTCGCGGTTGCATTATCAGTTACGCTAACAACTACTTTCGTTGAGCCGTTCGCCATTTATTTGTTCTCAACTAGCTAATAAGTAATTTTCGTTGTTCTTTTGCGATGCGATGCGCTTGATTATACCACCACAAAATTTCTGACCCGGTGAGTTTGTAGCATTCCGTTGGTGACCAGTGATACAAAAATGCGAGATCAGCTATACGCTCTCGCCAGTCATAACACCAACGGCTTACATAAAATCCGCGAGAAAATCCATGGCATCTGTATAATCAGCAATTGATAGTGCTTCGACGGCTTCAAGACAAGTTCCGGATACTAACTCGATTAGTTTCACGCCTTGCAGATACGTATCAGTTGCTTTTCGTGATTTTAGAAAATCACCAGCGCACGGCTCTTCAAGTGTGATCTGCGTATAACGATTTCCGCCGGTATTCACCGTCTTAGTTAGTGTATACGTTATTTGCTCTAGATTCTTCTCACGTTTTGAGTTTGGATTACAAACAACAGCGATCCATGCAGTAATTTTTTTGAAATCACTAAAAGCGAGCTTTTCGACTAACAACATATGCACACCAGACAACAGACTGATCATAACAGCATCAATGTTATCCTCTGTTTTTCGCGCTTGTATCAAATCACCGACTGTCGGTTGTCTCAAAGTGATTTCAGAGACAAGCGACCCATCGGACTTTTTTAACGGACGTTTTAGTGTAAACGTTTTCTCAGACATTAGTTACACCGTCGTAATAGTCACTGGACCTTTGAACGTCACAGTAAATGATGCTTCTGCGGTGGATTCTTCCGGGGGTTCCACGCAATACATTGGGAAGCCCGAAATACCTTTGCCGGAAGCCGTTTCAACAACAACGTGTGCTGAATCTAGTGCAGCAACGTCGGCAACGCTGTTGTTCCCACGTGAGCGGAGTTTTGCCTTGATCCAACCGATTTGATATTTCTCACCGAAATCAGCAGATGGTCCGGACATGTTTCCTAATTCTTCACGAGTAGCGCCGCCTGGAAAGTACGATACGTCATCACAAACATCGTAGTAGCTGCCGTTAACGCTGAATAATGTAATACCAGTTAGTCTATGTTGATTGTTAGCCATTTTAATTTTTTCCCTTTAATACTATAAAATCGTTTGTTATCAATGGCTTAGGACTTATTGAACTTAACAAGTACAGCAACACCGCGTAGCTGATTGCAAAGGTCAGGTGGCAACAGAACTGCTAGGAAACCATTCCCGCGATTTTCAACTGCAATCTGCGGACATACAACGTCACCATTCTGGACGATACCGATGCCTTCATAGTAGCGATAACGCTGAATAACACTGAGTCTAACGAGATTTGGAGTTACAAAACCTGACATTGATCCGACGATTTTAGTAGCATCAGAAACCAGCTTCGAACGTGCAAACGTTGTCGAAAGCCACGCGCGCAGATCACGGATAATCCACGCAAGAGTCCCCATTGTCTCAACGTCGAGATAACTACTGTCGATTGCACCAGTCACAGGCTGCGTCTGATACGTTGTGACAACTCTTTCGAGATACACAACACCATCGTTACCAGCAACATAAGTGCTTAGACCGTCATACAGAAGCGTGTTACGATCAGACAGTTGGAAACGATTCTGTATTGGTGGGGCATAAATTCCAATCAACGGAACTTGCGTGACTGGCAATGCAGGATCGGCACGCTGTGAGATTGCAACCTGTGCACCGAATGCTGCTGCAATTTCCCAAGTTGGCGACGGAGTGTCATACATCGGCAGCACAGACGTATGCTGATCATCACGAGCAACACCGAACGTAGTAACCGTTCCGAGTGTGCCTTTAATCGCTGCAAAAGCGTGACCGAACAGTGACTGTGACCATGCCCAACGGCCAGACGTATCGTTAAGTAGGTTCTGAATAGCATTGAGTGATACAGTGTCGTTAAACGGCACAATGATAAAATCATACGTTTGCGCACCGAGATTTGCAAGAGCAGTTGTCAAACTTGGGTTAACAGTACCGCCGGAGAATCCGGTTACAGTTGGTGCGATGCCTACGGGAGCGACTTCGCCAGCAGGGGCACCACCGTAGTTTAGACGGAGATGAGTGTCATTACCTACGATGCAACCGTGCAAATATTTGAAAACAATCGGAGTAGCACTAGCGATTGTTGCAGTTGATGCATCGGTGCAAAGCAGCGGTGTCGTTGCGTTTGTTAACGCTAGCTGCTTTGTACCGATCCAGACCGTCACTTGCAACGTCTGCTGACACAACGATTTGCAGACGTTAGTAGCAACAATCACGTCGGTATCACCAACGGAAACACCGACCGGAAAACGATCGCCGGCTACGTATAGTGCAAATGTTCCGGCTACTGTTGCAGTGCCGAGGAACGAAACGTTAGCGCTGGCCTTAGTTGATCCAGAGTCATCGGCCAACGGAAGTTCCCACAGTTCACCGAACGTGTCATTTTGCTGATACGTTGCAACCATGTCCGCGAGCATTGAGCCGTTGCCGTAGATTGCAGCAGCGTTTGCCGGACCGTTGGAAATCACGGGAACGTTTGGCACACCGGTTAGACCAGTATTACCGAGCATCTGACCGATGATCAGCGTGCGATACTGAGACTGCACAGTGTTGCCGTTGCTGTTGTTGACTTCCGCGTAGACGCCAGGAACACGATTCGTGAAACTGTAGTGTTGAAACTGAATTGCCATTTATGTAATGTCCTAATTTGAAAATGTCGGACAAAACATCCGACTGTAGTTAGTCTAAAGATTTAGTCTTCAATTTTCTTCTGTGGTTCTACAACGATTAGATCACCGTCTATTACACGACGCGTCCAGAAAAAATCGTCATCAGGAACGTTTGTCGCTTCGTTTGCAGAAAGTAAAACATATGTGTATGGATTTCTGATTGTGCGACCAACGGCGGGAATGACTTGCATCTAGTTTAGTCCTGAAAATTTGTAACAGTGTTGATAATAATATCTGGTGTAACTAGCGGCACCGCGTTCGTATCAGTGATTTGGATATCGGTTTCGATTGTGTTGAGAACGTCTGGTGTAACCTGGAATCCATCGTCGTCTGTGATAATAACTTCAAGCTGATAATCAAACTCGTAAAATAATCTGCCGCGATCGACGTTACCAAGCCTTCCGCCAGCGTATTCTAAACCACGCGGGCAATTGTTTGGATCAATACGCCAGTTCAATAATGCTGCAAAAACTACATATTTTACTGTCTCAACAGATGTTATCGCAACAGTACCCTGGCGATTTGTCGAGTTATCGAGTTCAACAACTACAGTGATACGTTCCCACACGCGTTGAAAAAGGCAATTTGTGCCTTCGTTATTGCGTTCGGCGTCTTCGTCACGTGGCATCACATATGCCGCTGGTAGCGTTAGAAAAACCTGTTTTTCAACAGATTGTGCAAACTCCGCAGCACCAGCAACACGATTACCAAAAATCGGTGCATACGTTTTGAGTTGAGATATGACGGCTTGAATGTTCATAACTAATATAGCGCGAGGCGTTGGAACTACTGTTATTCTATTTCCTCGGAACTTTTTCCTTGACAAATTTAATATCTTGTTCGATCGCATCTTGTATTCGCCGCGTGATGCTATCGGACCGTAGCGCTAACGCTTTATCTAAAAACGGTCTTCCCGACGCTTTTTCTTTTTTCGTTGCGTGACCGTATTCTAGAGCGCTTGACCAAAACGCGTTGGATTTTACGAAAAATCCTTCACCTGATTTGAACGGGACGCCTTTGATCTTTGACGCGGTAACGCCTGTAAACTGCGCTGGAATGCCCCCAGGGGCGCTAGCATGGTGCCTGCCCGGCTTATACGGACGATCGGTATTAGCGCCACCGGAACCGTAGTACAAGCGTCCGTTCGACGGTGCGCTTCGGAGCATCTGTTTCGCGATTTGTACGATTTCTGTCGAAGCAGCGCGAAAAACCTTTTTCAGTTCCGAAGGCTTATATTCAGCAGTAGCAAAATCAATGACTTTGATTTCAAGTTTCATTGAGATTCTAACGTGGTCTCTACAACAAGAAATCGGTGTAGCTGTTCAACGTCCATTATGCGATTTATTTTATAGTTTTCTGTTATCGTTGAACCATTCGGTAACCTGATAGTTCTTGTGATACCGCATTGCAGATCAACGTTAGCAACATAACGGAAACTGAATTTGTGCGTGTATACTGAGATTCCGAGTTGAATCTGATTCAACATTACGATCGGACCCGGTTGATCAATCTTCGCACGAGTCTGTGCAATCGTTGTCAGAGTTTCAGCTAACGTTCCATCCGACGCTGGCGACTGTGTTATTTTCACAATCGTTATCGGATGACGGAGTTCGCCGATACTAAGAAAGCGTGCCATCGTTACCTTCCGTCAACGCTGATTGAACCAAATGATGGAACCTTAAATGGGCGAATGAGTTGCATCACTACTGCGGGAATTTCACTAGAACCATCGTCGCCACGGTTACGATAAAAATGTGCCGCCAACATTAGAACCGCTTGCTGCAACGCTCTCGGGACGCTCGTATGTGACGCTCCGTATCCCGCCGTGTATGTTATTACGATTTGATCATTTGTCGAGAATGCGTATTGATTGAAAATGATGGCACTCGGTGTTGACAGAAGATCGACGTTATAATCTGTTGCAGAATTTAGCGTTGTAGACGTTCCGTAGAACTGATGGTTAACAACAATGCTTGATACAGATTGCAACGGAGACCGTGCGAGATTTATTCTGCGAAGCAATGGTTGAAAGTTCGCCCATAGAGGCATTATCGGAATCGGACCATTTGTTAACGGTGTGCTGCTCATCGGATCGGGGGTTGATGTCGAGACCGTGCGGTATGTCGCGGTGATAAAAGCACGATTGCAGATAGTTTCGAGATACGAAGTTGCCGCCATCACATAATCAGCAATCAGTTCATTATCTTCGGTCTGATCAACGTAGAGATGCTGTGCTACTTTTGCGAGACTTACAGCGTGGTTCGTTGGCGGAGTTATGAGATAATTTGTAATCATCGAATATTATTTCCGAACCACGTTGACACGTTTTGTGCTAGTTTTCGCGTTTACCGTTTTCGTAGCGTCGGCAAGAGCGTGTTGCGAGGCGTGGTATTCAGCATAGCCAGCTTTAACTAAAGCATCTGCAACATGGGGTTCAAATCCAGCGGAATCATTTTTGGAGTATGGTCCGTGTGATTTATTGAAAGTGATGATTGTTGTCATTTTTGTTTTTCAGTTTCTTGTAATGATGCGCGGCGCTTTTCGTAATATGCCTTAGTTGCTGCGGTACGTTTTGCTATGTGTTCGGTTGATTGTTTTGTTCCAGTCATAGATACGGATCGTTTTGTGCAGGTTTCTAAGGATTGTTTTTTGCCAATTTTTGCAGCGGATAAATTTTTACAATGTTCCGCAGATCGTTCTAATCCTTTGAGCGCCGCAGATATTTTTTTCCCGTGTTTCGAGAGATCGTTTCAACCCGGTATTTGCCAAGGAAATCTTTTGTCGGGATTCTAAGGTTTGTTTTTTCCCGATATTTGCGGCAGATAGTTTTGTGCGGTGTTCTGTAGATTTCGGACCGAGTTTTTTTCCTTTGTTCCCACATCCATACTTATTACCCACAAGAGCAGCAGATATTTTTTCGCGGGCTTCGGGGGAGTGTTTTCTACCAGTGATAGCTGCGGAGTGTTTTTGGCGGGTTTCAATAGATGGTGAATACCCTAACATTCCTTCGCCACCATCTGTTGTATTTGTTAGCTTCCAACCGATAGCACGAAGTTCTTTTATCCAGTTTCGTTCGACTAGTTGCCATTTTATACCTGGATCATCCCAAGTGAAAATTGGTTGAATTATAGGGCGCAAGCCTAAGTCGTAAAGTTGCTTAATCCAGTGGGCACGGTGATTTTTCCCGTTACGTTGAGAAACATGACCGCTTAATCGTTTACTTAAAGTTTTCTGTGTGAATCCTACATATCGAACGGCGTTGTTACGAGGGTCACGTAAGACGTAAATGTAAGCTTTGAATGGTTTTTTCATAATAGCATTATTGTATCACGCTCCGATGATAGAGAGTTATTTGTTTCTCTATCATCGGAAATGATAACAATATCAATAGCTTAGTATAGGCACCATGAATCGCACTTGATATTGACGATTGACACTGGATGACGACAACCGAGATCAGTTTCGCGAATGACGCGGAATAGCGTAACGTCAGTCGAGAACGCGCTGGTTAGAGTTGAGCCGTTGATGTAAGAAGCAGTATCAGAAACGTCTAGTTGTATTTGCATTGTATCCCCGATCACCAAATCAGCGGCGTCTAGGAAGAAAATGTCCTGTCCGCGACCGTTACCAGCCGCTCCAGCCGCACCATACGCAGCAAGATTTGATGGAAGCACCGAGGTCGTAAAAACAGGATAACCAGCTAGAGTATTCTTCGCGAGTTCCTGTTCATATACGAAGAACCCACCAACTGCATCGCGTTGCGTGGAAAGGAAGTTCTTCACCATCGGAGACATAATCCAGCAAGGGTTACGGAGCCTACTGTTAGCCATTTGTAGCTTCGTAATAGCAGCATTTACTGCGTAAGTTACGTCAGATAGATTTGACGTAGCAGCAGTACCGAGCGAGCCTGCGGCACCAGAAGTTGCAACGTAGAAACTCTGGATTCCGCTGATATTTTTGATACCAACAGGATTAGCGCCACCAGTCGCACCGACTAGGAACGCAAGGTCTTCTGCACGTGCGATAACAGCGAGCAAATCTTCTCTCACGATGCTATCGATGCCAACAGGAGAACGACGGATAAGATCGTTTGAAACCGGGACCAACGCAGTTAGTTTATGGTTGCTCAGAACGACGTCAGAGAACGTCTCAACCGATGCTCCGATGTCGGCATTCTCAGTCTGCCACTGAGCCGTTGCGGCACCAGTTAGACTCGGAATAGTCAAATTTCCGCCGTCCGTTTGGACAACTAGCGTGCCGATATTACGTACAACAACCTGGGGGCGCAGCAGTTCGATAATATCTGTGCTAAAGTAGGTTGGAATAACGTTTGAGCCAGATGCGCTAACGCTTAGCAGAGACTTTGCAACCATGTCGTCATTGAAGCGCTTTGAGATCATATCAGCAGCGCCGCGATCACCCATAGTGCGAGCAAGAGCCTTGCCAATAACAAATCTAGCAGCCTGTAGACCCTTCTCCAGCTTCACCGCAGGCTGTGCGGCAACGGTCGGGCGCCCATAACCAAACTGCTTTGTAACCAGTCCAGTGAGGCTCTTTTCATCGTGATCGTCATCCTCTACGGACTCTGACTTGAGAACCTGTTCGCCGTTGTCGAGAGACTCGGACTTGGTCAGTGCAGCGATCTTCGCGTCGAGTTTCGCGATGGTGCCTTCGATTGCCGTTAGACGATCGGTTTCTTCGTCTGGTGTATTCTCATCATCCGGACGATCAGCATCCTTAGCTACGATCGCCTTAAATTCATCAACAAGCTTGGTGCGCTTGTTTTTCAGTTCAAAAATTCTGCTCATTGTTAATATAATCCTGTTTTTAATAAGTTGTTGAAAAAAGTTAGCCAAGTCATGTTGCGCGGAATGCGCTAATGGCGGTTAGAGAGATAATGCCGACGACCGCCTAGAGCGCCGTGCACGCAACATAGCATTGTTATTGTTTTTCAATGATTTTGTTGCGTCATCTGGAGTCATAGTTGACTCCGGAATTTCGTTTGATGTTCTTTCAATAAGTGCCTGTGGATTTGCAGGAACAGTTACAAGTGACAGTTCTACAAGAGTCTGTTTAGTAATGTTCAACCCAGGTTCTGCGCCGTTCCATCTATCAGATACGCTTGATTCAATAATGTTGAAACCTACCGACGTTGCACTGAGAAACCCTGTTTTATAATGCTGATACAAACCTTCTGCTAACGATCCGACAGCAGGATTATCAGACGGTGCAAATTGCACCACGGCTTTGAGTTTTTTGTCTTCGATACCGATTTTAGTAACACGTCCAACGGGGACTGATTCGAGATTGTGTACCCACAGCACAACAGGATTTAACAGATAATCAGTGAGTTCCCAACCGGATTGATCGATAGTATCTAACGATCTATCAACAGCGTTTGTTGAGATCACAAACAGTAATGATCGATCTTCGTCTGTTGAAACAACCGTTGATGCAAAATCCTTGCGCACGATCGCTGTTTTCTGAACATCCGGCGCGAGGCTCTTGTATTCTGTTGCGCTATACGTCTTCGTCACTGTCATTAGTGTCACTGTTGTTCTTTGGTTTATCGTTTGGAAGAGTTTGCACCGATACTCTGTATTCATCGCCGCCAGGAATTGGCGCTAACTGTTCCCGTGCACGGACTTCATTTCGACTGTACCACCCATTGTTCAAAGCGCTTTGATAAATCTCAGCACGATCCATTTCAGTGCCTTTAGTCAGCGTATCATAATCAAATCTGATACGAGTTGTTTGCCGTTCGTCTAGCATCAACAGTTTGTATTCAGCTTCTTCTTCAAATCGTTCGGTAAACGGTCTCAATGTCTCATCAATGTACTGACGGTGCTGCACTTCGATCATTTTACCAGCGGCAGATTCACCAGCGCCAGATTCGATCATCATTAGTTTGTGCGGTGGCACTCGGAAAATACGTGCGATGTCCGTTAGTGCAAATTGTCTTGATTCAAGAAACTGTGACTCTTCGTTAGTCATTGCAATTTTAGAGAACTTTCCACCGCTATCAATAATCGCAGTTTTACCAGCGTTAGTTACTCCGCCGTAAGATTGGCGCCACATGTCTGCGAGTTGTGACATTGTTGATACATCAACAGATTCTGGATACTCGATGATGCCAGCGATATTTGCAACGTTTGAAAATACACGTGCCGCTGTTTGTTGCAACGCTATTGATAGTCCTACTGATTCTGCGAGTAGTGCAATCGGACTGATACCGACATAACCGTTGAAACTGATGTTTTTGATATGCAGCATATCCTCTTGTCGGACCGGGATACCTGCCGATTCTTGGAGCAACGGATGCGAGATCATATAAAATACGCGGCCATCAGCCATCAGACACACGCTGCAACTATCCGGAGAGATCGGAACTAGATAAGCTGGCGTTCCGTCGTTGTTGCGAATAACTACACAATATGCATTACCGCGTAGTGCATACGATGATGCTAGAAAGCTAATAGCATCATACTTACCTTGCCATGCGTTCCAACGCTTAAACAACTGATTCAACGGATGCGCAATAGTTTCAAAACAATTAGTGCTGGTTTTGCGCTCAACGTTTAGCGCCATCCTCGCGATGTCTTCTGATATGACACGAGACGCGCAATAGATGGCAGGAACGGCCAGCGCAGTAAATGGTGTAACAGCTACACCAGACGATGACAACGACGGTCCGAAGAAACGTCCGGTCGCAGGATCGCTAGACCAACCGGAGCCAGCCTTTTGAGTGATTACACCAGCGCTTGGTTTTGATGAACTTGCGCGTAATTGTGCACGACGAGATTTACGGCTCATATCGATTCTGCTTATATCAGATATAGTCTTAGGTGTTGGAACCCCGTATTAAAACGAGAATATTCTTGGTTTTGGTTTTTCTGCAAATCCATATTCAATCGCAAGTGCCATTGCTATAATCGTTGCAACTGCAAGATCGATCTTATTCGATGGCACCGATTTTCTAGGAAACCAGTTTGCGTTACGATCTTCAACAAAACCGACGTTTGACATACACCAGTCGAGAATCGGATTATTGTGATGCAACCTTCCTTGCAACGTCAGTGAAAGAATAGCTTTCATAGGTTCTGACAAACTACGAACGTTCATCGGAACTTCAACCATTTTGATATTTTCAGCTATCATCCGTTGCGCAAGTTGTTGAGCGTGCCACGGATCATACCCAACGTTTAGCACCTGAAAATCTTTAGAATCCTGGATCAGATCGCTTTCAATCTCTGCAAAATCTGTGACTTCACCAGGTGTAACCGTTAGTAAGTTCTGCCGCTCCCAACCTTTGTACTGACTATTACCAGACGTTTGAACAGCTAGTTCTGGTAGATAAGCTGTTGGGAAAATATAATAATGTAGTTTACCATCGATCATCCGCGAGAATATTTTGATTTTGGCAGCAATATCGGACCGCGTAGCTAAATCTAATCCGATATAACATTGTTGGCCTTTGAATTGCTCTATTGTTAGATTCGGATCATGCATCTGATTCCATTTAGGCATATCCATCCAAGCGCTATCAGCGTTACACCATATGCACAGATGTTTGACTAAAAACGAATTAACCGCAGACGGTGTAACTTTCGCTTTCTCGGCAAGCTGTGAAATAACTTCCGGCATAACCATTCGACCGAAACCTGGATTAGCCGCTTTCCAGACACGTTCATCTGCAAAATTCTTTTCTTCACTGTCAGGAGCACAATAGATAATACCCCATGTCGATTCGTCTATATGTTGTTTTTGAAGGATTTTTGTAATATACGTTCGGAGTTCATACGCTAATGATGCTGTGTTGAATCCTGCGGTACCAACTACACACATTAACGAGTTATCACGTTTCGCAGTTCCCGTCTCCAAACTTTCATAGAGCGTTCGTGTCGGGAATGCCCAGCACTCATCAAACAAACAGAAATGCAAATTTTTACCGTCTGATGTTTTAGCGTCTGCTGATATTGGATTGAAACGTGATGCTGTTTTGCGTTGAATTATCGAGTGTGCAAGAATCTCAACGCCTAGAGCCTTCATAAATTTTGGCTCACGACGCGCCATTTCAGCAGCAGCTAACCAACTGATTTTTGCAACATCTCGGCTAGTCCCTGCGGCCACACACTGCGCCCCGCCCTCACCATCACATGCCAGCATCCAAAGGCTCAGGAGCGCCCCCATGGTGCTCTTGGAGTTACCACGGGGTATCTCAAGCAACATGCGGCGAAACCGTCTCTTGCCGTCCCTGTCGCCACCGTCGCATAGCCATCCGAGAACCGAGAACACAAAGCACTGCCAAGGCATCAACTCAATATTCTGTCCGGTTAACGGACCCTCAAAGATATGGAACGTCTCACAAAATCGACAGAATTTATTCAACACGGCTTCAGAAAATTTGTATGGGAAACCCGGTGTCGATTGTCTCTGAAGATCGTCTAAATGACGTTGGCAGCTAAGGGTGGTCCATTTTGACGCATAGATTTTACCGGATACAATATCACGGCAATATTGTTCTGCTATTGCTGCATAGTTTTTTTGCGGCATCAGTTCACAAATTCGGCGTAAGGATTATCGGAATCTTTTTTGTCTGGTGTTGCAGATAGTCTCGTGCGATCGACGGGCGTCATACCGAGTTTAGATAAACACGTGACTAATAGCGACATTTCGTTTCCGTGCATATTCTCACGTCTGCGCATTTTCGCCATAATGACGCAAGCTGTTTCTGCAATCCAGCGATCGGCACCCGTCAACACTCCCGGTAAAGCGTTTTCTAGAATTTCTTTCCAACATTTCTTTTCATCCGCTGCAAAATATTTTGGTGGATTACCGAAAAGATTTTCTGATTTCGGTGTGCCTATTCTGCGGCGATTTGGGTTTTTATCCCATGCTCCGGTGATTACATGCAGTTCGTCAGGGAGTCTTGGCCGTGCCATAATGGTAAATCTCAAAACTAAAAATTATGTGGATGCATAAAAAGAGGGACCGTGCGGTCGATGTAGACTTAGCCTAGACTTTTTGGGGGTGCCCCATACTTGTAGACTATGACTGCAACTTATCGTCGTTAGTATGTAGTTGTTGATGACATGATGGACAAACTGATGTCAGATTTGACATTGTTAATCGTAACTCAGGATTAGTATCAACGTGTTTAATGTGATGCACTATTGATGCTGTTGTTACAATATCATTTGCATCACATAGTTCACATATTGGTTGCAATGATAGTTTGAGTTTACGTACACGTTGCCACTTATAATCATAACCACGTTCTGTTGATGATCCTCGCCACTTGTCATACTGATTGTGACGGTCAACAGAACGTGATGCATGTAGTGTCGGTGGACGTTGTGGCATTGATGTTATTCACTATCGAACGGATCATTAAACTCGTATTTGTCAATCATCGCAATGTCAGTGAGTGTTGACACTAACTCTGACTGTTTGAATTCCTGTGCCGCGCGCTTTTTGAATGCATTCAAAGTTACGCTGCTAAAATATGCAAAAGCGTTAGTTCCAACGGTCGGATCAAATGATTTCCAAGCGCTACATAACACCATGATTGCATCGCTGCGGCATTCTTCAACTGCATGAAATTGTCGCCACGCTATTGAACGGCTATAGTTTTCAACTAAATTCATAAACAATATAGCAAGACGATTTGTCATGCGATTTTGCTTGCGGGACTTCTCAAGTTCCGCAAGCAACTCATCGTTTTCAACTCTCATAATGTTTTTCTTCGCCATGGTTAATATAGTTTGTAGAGTTGGAACGGCTAGAATCGATACTATAAATCTTTGAAAAAATCCACAAAGCTTTACGGAAACGCTTCCGTGCAGTGTGATGCGATTTCTGTAATACTCGGCCTATTGCTGAATAACTGCACCGGAGACCGAGAACGCCAACCATGAGATTATAAAAATCTTTTCCGACGTTGGCGCGGAACTCTCCAAGTTTTTCAAGCGATTGTAGCCGTAGAGTTTCATCCGGATTGATAGCATCATCGTATACCGTTTGGAACCACAATGCCGCCGTGTAGTCATCTATTGTGATCTGAGCACTTTCATAAAGTGTTCGTAAGTTCTTGTTATCTCTCATATCAACGATTCCTTGAAGTCCGTTGTAATAATCATTTGCGATTCTTCAAATCCCATATTTTGATTCGCATCTCACAGAGTAAGTCTAAAACTAGATCGCATTGCTCTAATGCAGCGTCTATATGAGCGTCGAAATCAGCGTCACGTTTGAGCCCATCAGATAGAGCGTGTGCACGGATTTTGTTGAGAGCGTCGGTTGCAGTCATTTTCTTAAACTTTCGTTGCAATTCCGGAGTCTATTGAACTCCGGTTTGCTTATTGTTGTTTGATTAAACGCGTAGTTCGTGGCGTTGTTGCTTGCGAGTATATGGTAAATCTGCACATATACGAGACACCGTTGGCTGTGATATTTTGAACAAAATAGCAATCTCGTTCTGTTGCATAATACCATACAAGGCACGAATACCGTTACGCTCATCATCGGTTAGATCACGGCCGCGAACGTATGAACGTCGGTTAAACTGTTGTTCGCTACGCGTCGCCCAGCGGACGTTTCCAGGCTCATAGTTGCCTTCGTTATCAATACGATCGACAGAATGATCTGAAGACGGACGCGGTCCAATATGTGATAGAAAAGCGTTAAAATCTTCGTACCACTCATCACACATTGTAATTCCACGGCCACCGTAATCGGGATATGATGCATGTTCCGGGTTGCGTGTTCTGTGCTTAATATTAACCCAGCAAGAATATTCAGGTGATCTGTTATAAGCCATAATCGTTTCTCGTCTCTCTATAATGTGCCTCGTCTCGGGTTAAATGTCGGTAGGACGTTCGAAGCATCCTACCGACTGAGACGAGCGTTAGGTTTTTTCTTCCTAACACACCTATATATGCAACGAGATTTATTATAATATCTAGGTATAACCCCTATAGACCATTACTCACGAAAATGTGATGATTGGTTTAGATTGTTTCTTTATTACTTTAATGCTTTATTTGCTAACTTGGTTGCAGATATTTTAGCGCGAGTTTCAGCAGACCTTGGAACCCCAGCGTGTGGTTTACTCTTTCCAGTTTGTGCAGCGGATGCTGCGGATATTTTTGCACGCGTTTCATCAGACATGTTCTTCGCAGTCGCTGACATTTTAGCGCGAGTTTCTTCTGAGTGTTTCGTTCCAGTCTTCGTTGCTGACATTTTTGCACGCGTTTCTTCTGAGTGTTTCGTTCCAGTCTTCGTTGCTGACATTTTTGCACGCGTTTCATCACTGAGATGTTCGGGAGTAACGAAATACTTACCCATGATGCTCTTGTTGTAAAATGCCCTAGAGCCATCTGGTAACATCGCATGCAACACCTTGCGTGAGAATTGCTCTTCAACTTCGAGAAAGTTACATTCAGCTTTCGTCTGACACCAGTGCAACACCTCTCTGCGAAAATTCTGTACACCAAGTGCTTTAACATCTGCGGACAGTTCACGCGATGATCCGTAATAGTTCTTCCAGTTGGTCTCTTTACCCTTGGAATCATACAGATACTTCCGACCGACATACATCCGACCAGAAATTATATTCGTGAGCAGATACACAAATCCTTGAAACTCTAATGGCTCAACACCATCAGCAATAATCCAATCCATAATGTAGCTCTAAAATCGAACGCACGCCTTAATTGACGATTGTTTTAAAACATTTTCGGTATTATAGCACTAAACGTTAAGATCGTTGCATAAAGAAATTGCTATTTTCCGGGACGTTCGTATTGATATTTGATAATATTATTCATCTGTAAATTTCCTACACATTATATGTAGCAATTTACACTGGAATAGTGCAACAAAGGCGTTGACAGACGCTCAAATAGGATTATAACAGGATGCATCAGCAAAGATGCTGACACAATCAACAAGGAGATACGACGATGACACAGATTGAGATTATGACACCAACGGTTGCACCCCAGGGTGTGATTGGATATGCAGCGCTAGTGACTGGTGCGAATGATGTCCCGACGCTGAAGCAGACTATCAACGATATGTCGGTTCTGAATTCAGTTAAGATGGCGTTGGTAGGATTGTCGGGGTTTGGATACTTCCAGGCACGGAAGCTTGGCGGAGAACTTAGCAGCGCCAAGGCTCACGCAGAGGCTTACAAGCGGCAGCGCGATGCTTTGATGCAGGAGATCGAGGCTCACAATATGCGGTCCCCAGCCTCTCCCAAGGCGTCGGAAAAGCCTGTTACGAAGCGTTCGGCCAAATCATCAGGCGCACGATGGAGCCAAGCTGATGAACAACGGTTGCTGGAACTTGGCGCCCACCGTCAGGGAACCTCTTGGGAAATGATTTCGCGCAGTTTCGCTGGTCGATCTGCCGCAAGCGTTCGCTCAAAGTATGCAGCGATGACTAAGTGAAGAGCGTCCTGCCCAGCGTTTCCGGAGCGTTGGGCAGGGAGCGTCTTACCTTAGTATGATACGGTAGCTCCGATGCATTTTCGTTTTTCTTAAACCACTGATAGAGCCATTGTTCCGATCGATAGCCAACGCCGTGTTGTTCGATGATTTGCTTGATCTGTGTGGTGATGTCCATGTAAAGTTCTGTTGTCATTGCATGCGTAGTCGGGATGAAAACGCGCCAACGTGGTGCTGCCGCAGTTGACTTAAACGAATTGTAAACAACAATACGCAGTTGCGGGAAAAGCGCCGTGAACTCGTTGATTGTCATATCATGCCATATGGAGGCGATGGCTTCCAATCTGCTTTCCATTCATGCATCTTGTCTGTCTCCTGTATTTGTATTTGTCTTAATAATGAAACGGCTCAATGGATTCTGCCTTGCTAAAGGCAAGCAAGGGTTCTGAGAGGTAAGGCATTAGTAAATGATCCTGAGATCAACACGTGCCCATGCCGCATCAACTTCTTGTTCCGTCAGTTCTGGATTTATTGATTTCAGGGTTGCACGTATTGCTGATCTTTGTTCTTTTTTTCTTCCCATCGGAATTACCTCAGATGACTTAATGTACTGCGGTCCTTCTCTGTAGTAGCGGCGTTTTCGAGGTGTTTTTCTCATTTCATTTCTTCTGTAAAAGCAGTTGTGTAGATATATTAGCTGTGTTAATCCGTGTTTTCAATATTTTGTCTTCACCAACAGGGGTTACAGAATCCGGCTTAAGTGGCTTTTTGGAGTGGCGTCCTGTTCTCGGACAGGCGACATCTCCAAAAAACGCTGAAGACGCGAACGAACCGAGGACGCGAAGCGCCGCAGGGTTGGGCGCCTTAATACATCCTGCAAGAATCCATTTCGTTTCGCTTTCACATCAGAAAGGCCAAAAAAAGACGGAGCTATCAGCAAAAGCCATCATATGGTGATTGCTGATCTGCTATGCTTGCGCGCCGCAGAGATCAGCAACATTGGATAATCATTTTATCCCCCCCCGAACATCAACTCAGCGGGAGACCGGTATTAGATCGGTTTATCTAGCTATAATGAGTTGAGTCAGGGGGAGGTAATCATTTTTCTTGGTGATTTCTCAATCATGCCTAGCTGATTTTATTCAGCGTTCTACGGTTGTCCGGTTAGTGTCGCATGGTATCCAGTCCTTTCGGACTACAACGGGTCGTTAATGTTTCTGAAATAACGCAATGGGTTATGACCTCTGACGTTGTTCAACAACGTTATGAAAACTGTTTCGTATCTACAGCATCTACTAATAGTTACGTTTAAATCAGATCGATTAACACTGCGATTAATCAGCTATTGAGACAACCGATTAACCGCTTGGGATGTGATGTAAACACAGAGCCCAAAATCGTTTTGCATACCTTTGGGGAGTTGAACCCGTGGCAGTATGCTATCCTTGACTGTCGCTCAGTCTGTAATCAGTGCCCCGGATACAATCCCTGGCTTTTATCTGCGCCGCGATGGGGAAACCGCGATAGCCTAAAACCCCTGCGAATATATCTCTAAAATACTGTGGGGGTTTGCCACCAAATGCTGTCTCGATCTACAGCCACAGTCAGATTAGAGATTTTGTCCAAGGCACGCTAAAATCTTTTCTCTATACTGTATGTATCATAACAGAGTGGAACACTGAACATCAATATCTATTGTCGTCTACCACATATAGTGTTCAAAACCGTGTTTTGCACATAGTTAGTATATTATACCAAAAAACGCAAATCTTTGCACAAATCTCCTAAATTTCGCAAAATCCATTAACGCCAGACTTTACCACATTTTTCGCAGGATAGATAGCATTGAGAATTGAAAGACTGTTATCGGATATGATAGTATAACTTTTTACCCTGGAACCCAAAATCCCGGATTTTTCTTTTTGGTCTACGAAAATCATTTTTTGCAAACATATAACCACGCTTTACAACAGAATTACATTAGACAGTTTATAGAATCGTGGTTATGATGCTGCTATCGAACAACAGACTAACGACAGGAGAGAACACAAATGAGTTACTACAATCCGAAACTCGAAAATAACCTACTCAACGGAACATCATACGCAGCAGAACGGTTACAGGACCCAAATCTGGATGCATACTTGTTCGTTCAGGAAATGATTGACTCTGTTGTTGACAACTATAACATCAACGGGGATACATTCCAGGACTGGAAAAATGCTTATCACGTCATCGGGATTTACACCGAAACTGATGATGAAGGCAACTCAATGAACGATATAGAGTTTGATACGCTTTCCGAAGCTGAGCAGGCATACGCTATCAAGAAGTTGAATCAATGGCTGGTTAACGTCAAGGCCGTTGAAAATGAATTCAGCCTCCGCACAATCAATCAGCATTGTCTGCTGGGTTGGATTGATGCAGATCAGACGGTTGCTGAAGCTCTAGTGTATTGTCGCAGAGTTGTTACCGAACAGGGTGATCGCAGCTACATCGGCTAAAATCGTTTTGAACCGCCGGATAGGCGGCATAACAAATAGGAGAACGAAAATGATTACACTTTACATAATCACGACGTGCTTAAATCTCTATGTGCTTTACATCGTCTGGCGTAGCTATCGGCAAGCAGATGCTCGCATGGAGTATGAGCGCGAACGTGCACTGCATACGCTCCAAACGCTTGCACCTGGATTGTCCCCGGCAGATGTTGCAGCGTTCCGTGAAATGATCGAATCACTATAAGGAGAACGAAAATGACAAAATTTAGTGCTCATACATACAGCGGTGTAGAAATGCGGGCTGTTGATGCTGATCATATTGAAGACGCCGTTACTATCTTTGCAGAACGGCTGGCGCGGAAACTCTACGGATCGTCTGGTGGTTTTCGCTGGTCAAACGGCGCTGACAGCTATCAAACCGGTAATTCGAAGAGCATCAATGAGGTTTACGTCGGACGCCACCGGGGCAACGTGCTCACGGGTAAAAATGAATGGTTAGTCGTAGAAGCTCGATAACACTAGAAAACCCGCTCACCAAAAATGGGCGGGATTTTTTTGAAATATCTGCTTGACGCTCTGAAAATCCATGAGACACTACGTTTATCGAAACAACAGACTACAGGAGATTTGAAAATGAATTTCGCAATTTGTCAAAAGACCGTCCCGTGCCCCTGCAACAATCCGTGTAAAGACGGCCAAAATATTGCCAAACATTGCCAGCCTGTTTCGAAGCGCGACACTGACACAACTATGGTTCTCGCGAAACTCTACGGACCGGAGATCGGATAATGTTGTACGCATTTAGACACACCAACAGAACAATATTCAACCGCCCCCCGACATTTTACGGTTGGACTGATCATCGAGCGGTCGCAGAGGCTGCATTATTTGCTCTCAAACGCGACAAACGCGACGCTGGATATTATCTGGACGAAGTCACCAACGAACAAGAAATTGAAGACTTTGAATACTGCTTCACTGTTCCGGACGTTTATGACCTCGTGGGCAGCTTCTATGACTATATTATCATGTATAACGATGACGTTGTCAGTGATTTTGTCAGCGAGTCAGACGGTTGCATTCTATTCGCAACAGCCTAAACAATCCATCAGGGAGACGTTCCACAAAAAGCGTCTCCTGTTATTTTTGTTTCGGACGATTTTTGAAATAAGTTATTCCGATTTCCGCAGATCAAACTTCCCAAGCCACTTTGAACCGGACAGTTTAGTAACATTCTGCAACATTTTTTGATCAAGCTTCTGCCAACCCGTTCCGATCACAGTTATCCGACCGTCGCTAGCAATGTTGATCCGGAGATTTTCGTTCTCACCGGCTTGCAGATAAATCGAGCCATCGTTTTGATAGATCGCAAGGCGCAGAACGTCTTTCAACGATCCGGCAATCTCTGCTCTAGCTAGGTATGCAACGCTTGGATCGAGGCTCTTCGCACGGTCTCTAAGCGCCGCTATGCCTGCCAGCGCTTCCCCCGGTCCTACCTTACCAGTCTCTATTGCAAGCCGCTGTTGAGCCTCTGAGAGCGTCGCATTAAGGCTATCAACAACGTTCTCCGCATCGGTCATACCTTTGAGCAACACGGCGGGAAACGCTTCAGGATCACTCTCAAACCGTTTTACGTAGCCTGCTAACAAGCGTCGCTTATCGTCTATCTGACGTTCCAACAAGGCGATCTGGTTAACGATTTCCTGCCGTTCGCTGCTAATTTCAATGGCATCTTTGGCTGATACCAACAGATCAATGATTTTGTCTAACAATGCAGCTTCAACCGTTTTGTACCAAATCGGCTCATGATTTTGGCACCCGGCATGGCGATACGCGCGCATGCAACGTAAACGATATTTGTGATACGAGACAACGCCACCGCATTCGCCGCATCTTAACAGACCGCTGAAAAGATTTGTAAACAGTTTACCTTTCTTTCCGCCGGAGTTTTTGTTACGAGCTTTGATAGTTTTTACAGCTTGCCATTCCGCGTCACTGATAACGCGCGGAAAATAGTCTAAAATCGGCTCACCTTCCGGTTCTGAAAATCCGCGTTCTTTTCCTGTTGCAGTTATCTCTGTGCGCCAGATTCCGGGTTGGTATTCTCCCAGAACCGCGCGGCTTTCCAGAATGTTGCGGACAGATTGCCGATGCCACGGTGTCGCGCCGAATGATAAAATCTGATCATCATTGAGCAACCGTGCTATCGAATGTTCACCAACGCCTGATGCTGACATTTTGAAAATGCGTTGTACAATTGCAACACGTTCGGTATGAAGATCAAACGAAATTACTTTGCGATGTTTTGTACCGGGCGGGTTGTCGTACACAGGGATAAACCATCCGGGAGCGTTGCCCGAGAATTTTGCCGTGCCGGATCGTGCTGCATCACGCTTGGCTTGCATTGCCGTGAGGATGCGACCGGATTTGTCTCTAGACTCTATGTGACCCTTGCTGCTGCCGATCGCGCGCATGATAACGCCAGTCGGATCATCGTCATCTGGTGTTGCAACTTCACCCTTGGCCGTAAGACAGATTTTGAGACCGAATCCCAAAAGTGCGAACCAAATCTTAAAAAAAGAGTTTGTGCCTTTGCGACTTAGACGGTCCTCGCTTTCGACTAGCAGGTATGCATTTTCGGGAAACTTACCCAGCCGCGCCGCTTCAAACAGTTCACCTAGCTTCCCGGTCCGAAAGTTTTGGCCACGAAAGCTAGGTACACCCTCATCTGCATACCGGGCTTGGATCGTCAGCCCGAGTTCTGCGGCACGTTGTTCGGCCAAGGCGTTTTGGCGAGGGATTGAGTCACCTTTGGTCTGCTCATCTTTAGAACATCTAACGTAAACAATAGCGTAGCCGGTTTCTGCTGCGTTGCTCATGTCTCATGATAGCAGGGTGATATATGGTCTACAACAGTCGTCCCCTTGACCCCTCGGGGTCGGCCGTTGTCCGGTCTGCAGTGGTAGTAGGCCGGTGCCGGATCAGCCGCTTCCTAAATGACCTCGCGCGGCCGCATGTCGTCGGACAGGATCTCGCGGC
>Ga0302140_10001290_pt1 | contig 32797 bp, 47 predicted proteins | sample I_Bog_E1_1_FD_202095 | JGI IMG/M metagenome (GOLD analysis project Ga0302140, IMG submission 202095) | Peat permafrost microbial communities from Stordalen Mire near Abisko, Sweden - I_Bog_E1_1 | ecosystem: Environmental > Terrestrial > Soil > Wetlands > Peat | place: Sweden: Abisko, Stordalen... | reverse complement strand
AATTTTTTATAAAAATAAGCAATAAAAAAAGACTTTTGAAAGCCTTTTTTTATTGCTTAAAATTTATTTAATTGTTAACTCTTTTTCCATTCATGATTTCACTCACACTTTTGCTTATTTCTGTATAAACATCTTCAATTTGCTTACCTTCTTTTTCACTTATTAAGTTACAACAATGCACAGTAATAATATGAAGTGCGATACTAATTTGTTTTTTCTCCTCCTCAATATTTTTGATATTTACTTTTAAATTTTCAATTTCTTCTATTAATTTTTCCATTGTAATTCCTCCTGATATTATTTAATAATTAAAGCACCCTTTCGAGTGCTTTTACAAACAATTCTATTTATTCTTTTTCAGTTTCTTCTAGATCATTTTCATTCTTAGGCTCGTCTATTCGTAATACATTTGATTCACTTAAATACTTTTGTTTCAAATTATTTTCTAACTTAAATTCTTCATCATTAATTTTAACCCGAGTAGTTTTTCCAACTAAATTTCCCATAGATTTTATGAGTTTATAATGAAGTTTGTCAATTTCTTCGTTATCAAAGTTAATAGCTACTCCTAATTCCCTATATTTTTCTATAACTTCTACATCTTCTTTAAGAAAATCTAAAATTTGTTTATGTCTTAAAACTTTTCCTTCAAATGTAAATTTATTGAATACTAAATCTACTATTTTTTTAAATAGATAAGAAATTGCTTCAATAGCAGAATCTGCTCCTAAAAAGTTTTCAAATAATGAACCTGATTCAATTTTCACTATTCTTAATTGATATTCACTTGAAGATATATTAAATATCTGACACATAATTTCATAGATATCATTTATTGCTGTAAAATTAGAAATATAGTCATCTATTTTAGCATGTTCATCATAAAAATATAACTTCAGCATTTTTTCGGATTCGCTCTGTTCTAGTTTATTTTCTGTTTTTGACATAAAGTTTTTAACATTCTTATAACTCTCAACAAATTTCATATAAACATTAACTATATTTAAAACTTTATTCAATAAATCCACAATTATAGTATTATTCCTTGTTTTAACGTACTCATAAATAGTAGCTGTTACATTAGAATATTCATCTAGAAGATTCTCTATCTTTTGTTTTTCATCATCTACATCAAAGCTTATATCTTCAAATATTTTGTCAATCTCACTTCTAACCCTTATTAGTTTTTGCTGATTTCCTAAAAGATCAAAATTCATTGAAAATTGGCTCATTATATTAAGTATTCTATCTCTTTGCGTATTATACTCAGTAATTAAGCTGCTATTGCCTGCACTTACGCCAGTAGTATAAAACTTATTTAATAATATATCTCTTTGCTGATTTGAAGAATTAACTATTTCTGTTAAGTCTTTAGTATAAACATCTAATTCCTCCATCTTTAAAAGTATTCTTTCATAAAAATTTAATAATTCGTATGATGTCATTTTTGTTCCCCCATTATATTTATTTTGTACAAAATATGATATAATGAAGCTATAGATTACTTGCATTATACCAAGAACCCACATATAAGGCTACAACCTTGTGGGTTCTTTTTTATACAATTATTATCTATATTTTACAACTTTTTTAAAATAATAACAACTTTTTCATGAAATAAGCAATAAAAAAACACCTATTTGGTGCTAATCTATTGCTTTAGTTTTCATTATGCTGTTGTTGTATCACTTGGTCTTTCTGTTGGGTAAGCGTCCCCTGTTATTGTAGTATACTGAGCTTGAGTTATTTTAGGGACTTTAACATTTACAGCATCCCAAACCATACCTTTAGTCCAAAGTTTATTATCATAATAACTTTTTATTTTATCATAGTCTAATATAATAGCCATTAAACCAAACCTCCCATCATCAAAGCATAATTTATATTTGCATTTTCTGCTTCTAAAGCTGCTATGTTTGCATCTGCTATTTCTTGGTCACTTTGGGGTATATCCTCATATACTGGAACGTTTGGAGTTACACTTGTGTCAACTCCTGTCAATATTTTTCCTCCTGGAATTTCTACTTCTAAAAATTGCAGACTTCCTTGTGGAGTTGTGTAACTGCCAGTTATAGGTGAAGAAAATATCTGTCCTGTACTATCATAAATTAATAATGTGCTCATATTATCATATCCTTTCTTATTTTATTCCCATACATAATACGTATATGTATCGCTTGTGCCACCGATGGTTAATGAAAATCCTGTACTATTGAACGAGCAAGCAAGATAATAGGAATTAGCACCTGTTGGATTGACCGCATAACTACCAGACATAGTAGAAAATCCAACTATCCAACCTGCATTATATGCAAGATTTGCTGAACGTGATACCATGAACATTCGTGGAGTAAAAGACAATCCAGACACTGTTACCGTTGTCCCTGTTACTGTACCAGTAGCATATTTTCTTCCCCCTAAACTTTCTATTGTTGCGCTTCCTGCTAAACCGAATACACTTACACCACTTAAAATATTTGAAGCTACCCAGTTGGCATTTGTTGCATAAACACCAGAATTTCCTCCATTTGTATAATATCCAGTATTAGCAGGATTAATAAATATTGAATTTCCGCTTGTGTATGCGTAGTATGCGGGTTGGTTTGTACCATCATAATTAGCCATTGTTCCAGCAATTTTAATGCCATTAACATATGCACTTGCACCTGATAACAATTGAACTGCAGTTGCTAACGCATCTGAAGTGTCTACTACTGAAGATTTACCTGAAACACCTAAAATGTTTGCTCCTGCTTTAATATTTCCTGTTACTAAATTATTATCGCCTGTTGGATTGGCAACGCTTGGTGTATGCAGAATTGCTAAATCATTTATAGGCATATTATTGCACCTCCACTCCACTAATTAAACAAGTGATCGCACTTGCTGTTCCTGCTGATGCAGTTATTGTACTCCCTGCTGTCATCATTGTGTTTAATCCACTCAATACTTTTGTATCGTACGCATTTAAAGTTAATCCAGAGATAATACCTACCCCGCCAACAGCTACATTTACGGTTGTTGCGCTTCCTGTATAATTAGCAAGTATTATTTCCTTTATATAAGCTGTTGCACTTGGGGAAGTCACATTTGAAGTATATGAAGGCGCTGTATATAGGGCTGTACTAGATGTTGTTAAAACGCACCCACTCATTAACCTTGGGCTTGCTGTTGCTCCATTTAAAACTGCCATAATTATATCACTCCTTTTCTTATATTACCCATCTCATAGGTTGCGTTATTAAATTTTGCCCATTGGCTGAAACAATTTGAAGGTTTGTTCCGTCATGAATTACTGTTATAATTTGGCCTGCTAAAATATCCCCTGCGACCAAAGCAGTATTAACACCTTTAACTAATGCTATTGTGCCTAATCCATTTACATTTAATGTACTTGCGCCAGTATTTGAGTTTTTAGCTTTAAATCTAAACATTTGATATTCTGCATACGCTGTTGGTGCGGTTGCTAAAGTTATTACATAAGTGTTTGCTGTTCCTGTATCGTCAGCATCCCCTATAATTTTTGTGTAATCTGTTATATTTACTTTTGAAGTATCGCTAGGATGTACATGATCGGCTCTAGCCACATTAGTTGAAGTTCCGGCTGAAGCTGTTCCATTCATTTGAATATTACTTGCTAATGTTTCAAAATTTTGATTAAAAGCTGTATTCTTTGTTGCAATAGCAGGCTCAGCTCCTATGCCACTTGGTGTTATGTTAGCCATAGGGTGAACATGATCTGCTCTTGCAGCATTTGATGACGTTCCAGCACTTCCTGTTGTATTAAGTGTTTGTGTTCCTGGAACCGATGATGCCAAAGGCGTATTAGTTGCTCCTGCAATGCTGATTCCTGACCTTAAATCTGTTATATTAGCAGCAGATATAGCTGTTACACCTGCATTTACTCTTACAGCATACAATGCTATAAATCCTAAATCTGGTTGAGGTTGTAGTGGATTTGCCTGTGGCACTCCTGTTACTACTTTTATAGCTCCTGCCCCTTGTGTACCTGTACCTGTTGTTCCGATTTCAATTAAATCTATTCTCGGATTAGTAGCATCGGCTGTTGCAAACGTAAGTGTCAAACTAGGATTAGCATCATATCCTATTCTCATACCATTAGCCCAAGATGTTCCTGCTCCTATATTTACTGTCATATTATTGTTATAAGTTAGAGCAAAATCAGTAGCAGGATGAAGTACTCCATTACCTATAAAATCTGCATCTCTATTTATAAATTCCTGTGCCGGATATTTTACATGATCGAAAAAACTTGCCGATATAGTCAAATTAAAAACTCCCTTCTAGATTATCGCAATTGTAGCTATTGCCTGCTCTGCTGCAGTTGAGGTATCTACTCCATTATGAAAAATAATAGCAGTACTTCTAGCTAATTTTGCCTTTCGTACTGCATTTTCTAAATCTAAATGATTATAAGAAACATTATTAGGATTTTGAACGTGTAACTCAAATGTAAATACATCTCCTGATGAACAAAAGCCTGCATCTGAAACAGTACTTTCTCCCATAACAAAACCTTCTGGGCCATATTCAAAAATTATTGGAGGAGTACTTGTAAATGGCGTTGCAACTGCTTTTATTCCATTTACTCTAGGACCATTAGCGAATAAAGGTAATATTGATAAAATTCTATTTCTAAAAGAGTTATCATCTTCATTATTCCTTTTATTTACTCCCCAATCTTGAGCATTTCTGACTAACGCATCTCCAACGGAAGTTGTTACACTAAATTCTGATTTTAAATTTATTTGATTTGGGTCATATTGATCTATTGCATTACCTATAGCTCCCAAAATAATACTATATATTTCTCCATTTACATCATGAGAATCTGGAAATAAAGATTTTAAAAAATTTGCATATCCCAAACTATCCCCTCCTAAAATGGTATTACTGTGATAGTTCCAGCTTGTGATAACTGATAAGCTGATACAGCAGTGTCAGTAAAAGTCGTTGTAGCATTAGGAACATTTGAATTTTGCATCGCAACACTACATAATTGCTGACCATAAACATATTTTAACTGCCCAGCTCCAGCGCCAAGCGAATTTATATAATTTGTTACAGCTACCTGAACTGCTGCCGCTGTCAATCCACCATCATTAACTAGGAGATGAATTTGGATAGTAGCATTGATTATTAAAGCTGTAGGAGTTTGTTCCTTAGCATCATCAGTGATAGGTCGTCCATTATTTAGAGCTGTTTGAACCTGCGCTTGTAAATCTGCTGATGGAATAGCATTATTTTCACCCACTATAAATACGTCTACAGTTCCAGGCCCACGATTCTGAGGGACTGGTGTAGCTGATTGTATTCCTGGAATACTTAATGCAGTTTGTTCGTACCAGTCAAGTGTTCCGGTAGCTAATGAAGCAAAAGCAGCTAATGTTCTAGACCTTAAACTAGCATCACTTTCCAAGTCTACTCCATTTGTAATAGTTTCTGTTAGTTGAACTCCATCTATTCCTGGTATAGCAGAACTTACCAATAAAGGTGTGTTAGCTGATAGATTACCTATTTTACCTAAAGTTTGGCAGGTGGCACTTACACTTACTTGTGTTTGACCAGCAGGTAATATTGCATCCTCTGTTGTAGTAAAAGTTATTACAGTACCATTCGAATCAGGAAGTGTTGATATTAATGAGCCTGTTATTATTGGAGTTGGGCTTACAGATGGCGTAAATTTTATAAATGTAAAAGGATCGCTAGCAGCTTCTGCTGGTTTACGAGTTACCCCATAATCAGCTGCTTTATTATCTAAATCTGGTCCTGTTGCAGTGGATATATTGGCAGCTTGACGTGCCATATATATTGCATAAGCATTTGTATCTACAGCAACTGATACTGATGACAACAGAACATAGAGAGGATTATTAGTAGTAAAATTAGTTAGCTTTGGTATTCCATCCGACCAATTAGAAGGATTTTGAATATATGCAATCATGCCTTGTAATATAGTTGACTGTTGACTTGAATATGATGTTGTTGCCATGTACTAACCTCCTACCGTTACGCTACCAGATTTTGCTTCACCACTAATAGTTAAAATGCTAAATGATACAGTTAATCCGTTGTTCCCTGTAACATTTATATTGGAAACTTTAGTTACTCTTGGATCTTGAAGCACTGTAGTTTCTACTTCTGAAGCTATTTTGCTCTCTAGTAATTCTGTTATTGGTTCATCTACATACTTTCCTAGTAAAGTTCCATACTTAGAATTAAATACATTTGTTCCCTTGGTAGTAGTTAAACTTAATGTAACTGACTGCCAAATATTATCAATGCCTTCTACTAACATCAAGTTTCCATCCATCGTATAAGCTAAATCTCCATTATTAAGTTTTAATTCTGTTCCTATTGAATCCGACATTTATTTAATCACCTCTTTTAAAGCCTAACTCCAGATGAATCCGTTATTGAAATCTTACCCGAAGCGTTAAGCTCTACATCTCCATTTGCATGAAATTTAAAAAAGCTCCCACTTTGGTGGAGCATCATAACCTCTCCAACTTCTAATGCTGGAGGTATTTCTATATTATTAAAATTACAACATATAATTTTGCCGCAACTTATATTTCCCATTTCAAATACCACAAGTACCTCAGTACCTTCATCTGGTAATGATAGTAAACCAAAACCATTGCCAGCATACATAGTTCCTATAGGCAGCCATTCTGTTTCTATACCTATTGGCTCTAACATAACCTTCGCTTTATAAGTTGAAGGGTCCACAGATGTAATATATCCTGTGCTTGCATTTAAAGATTTAGCTGCCTGCTGATCGCTTGTGTATTTAAATTGTTCAAGCATATCATTACCATAATAGCCCATTACTTTGTCACCTCACTTTCCTCTGATTATGATGTAGTATCATTTGTATTTGAATCTGATGAATTATCACTTGAGTCTGAATCTGATGTAGTGTCACTTGAGTCTGTTTCAGATGTGTCATCCTGTTCTTGAGCATTTTCATCTGACATAAATTGATTACTAAAAGAGCACTCATTTGCATATCCGTCATCTATATCAAATTTATGAGATACTTTATTGAGATAATAGTTATTTTGTAAACCCAATCCAATACCTTGAATTTGTATAAGTCTATCTATAGCCATATCAGTATTGCCAGCGCAATCTATTTGTCCTATGAGCTGAGAACGTGAAAGCTGATCATAAATTGCTTGTGCCTTCTTTTGTGCTTGGTCACGTGTCAAACCTGGAATTGTGTAATTCTCTATATACTGTTCTTTTCTTCCTATTTGACCACTAGTACTCGAAGAAGATTGAGTTGAACTCTTAGCTGTTTCGACTATTCTTTGTTTATTAGCACGGTCATAACTTATAACATTCACTACTATATCCCTTGCCGCATGTGGAGAACGCTCTATTTCTAGCTTCTCTATATCGTATCCCCATGTATAGACAATAGGATCTGTATTTTCATATGATGTAACTTCACTGTAAGGCCCAAATAATAATTGATTATCCTTTACTCTTACAATAAAATTCTCCTGATTTGCAAGAAATTGAAGTAAATCCCACTCTGATGTATTTGCATCTGGAGTAACGGCACTTGATTTGCTGTAGTATGTTCCTGCCAGTGTCGTAGTCGCTGTAATCACTGGAGCTAGACCATACTTGTTAGCTATATTGGTCGCTATAGTACTTGAAGTTGAATTAGGGAACTTATCAGTTATCTTTTCATCAATCATTTTTCCAACTACATTACGACCATTTAAAGTTACAAATTCACCTGTATTGTCGAAATCCCATTTAGCTGTATCCATTGTTCCATCTATAATTTTAACTAAATTATTTATTCCATAATTTAAAGGATTCTCAAGATAACCAACGTATACTTGAACTGGAATAACATCTTGAGTTAAAAGAATACTCTGAAAGTCGGGACCATTAGCCAAAATCACCTCACCTGACTGCTGATCTCTAATAAAAAAAGGTAATTCAATCTCAAAAGTATCTGCAGCCGAAAAACTATTTTGTTCTACGTCAAAAGTATTGAATTTTACTTGTGTGTTATTAACAACAACAATTCCTCTTGCTGGCTTTCCACCGTTTCTCTTAACTGATGGGGTTATATTCTTAAGCACAAATTACACCCCCTGAGTAGGATTAGGAACAGTAATTTCTTGACCATCTGGAATTGTTGTTGGATCACTTATTCCGTTAGCATCTGCTATTTGAGGCCACTGAGTTCCATCTCCATAATATTGAACAGCTAAACCCCAAAGTGTATCTCCATCTTGCATAACATGTACTACTTGTTGGGATTGACTCTGATCAGATGTACTGCTGGAATCCTGTACTGTTTGGGTTGTAGACGTTGCACTTGCACTTTGAGAATTATTAATTCCATTAACACTTGAACCGCCTGCATATTCATCAATTGGTTCTAGTGTAATAGTGTATTCAATATAAAAGTCATTATAATATTTAAACTTAAACTTGCTTATAATAACAGTTCTAGAAAAAGAACTAACTTGCAATGTAACAGCATTGCCTTGAACTCTCATAGCATCAATAGTATTGCATCTCTGCACAGCATCTTGAAACCAAAATGCTCCACTCCATGTAATTTCTTCATCAAAAGCTCCTAAAGGTTGAACATCTTTCCCACCGCCTGGAAACTTACGAGTTGCTAAAATTTGTTCTCCTCCAAACTCAATTGTATCTGGGTATTCATCTATATAAAAACTTACATTACCTAAATTTAATTGTTGCATATATTATCACCTACCATTGCGGAACATAAGATGTGGATCTACTATTTGATTGATTTCTCAATTTCCTAGCTATTTTTTGCATAACAGCTTCAGCTATTTCATCCGCTGATTGTCCTGGAGCTGCATTTATAACAATTGCACCTGGTTGTATAACAAAAGCACCATTTGAAGCACTTCCGTTTAATGAAGCAGAACCGTTTGTGCTATTTTGCAATGATGGTTGAGCTAAATCTGTTAATCTACTTGAAGCATTGCTAACTAAATTCATATCATTATTCATACCATTTGCAAAACCTTGAACGGTATATTGTCCAAATTCATGCATAAGCTTAGATGGAGAATGTATTCCAAGCAATCCTGTAATTGTTTTAACAACATTACTGTCAAAAAAGCCTGAAACTTTATCCTTAATCCATCCTGCTAAACTTTCAATACCATTTACAAAACCTTGAATTAAATTTTTGCCCCATTCCTCAGCTCTCTGACCTAAGCCATTAAACCAATTTTCTAGTTCATGCCACTTGTCACTTATCCATTTTACTGTCTCTGCAAAGTGTTCTCTGATATGTCCCCAGTTATTACTCCATGCTAACCATAAAACTGCTAATATTGCAATAATACCAGCTATAATCCAACCTACTGGACCTAATCCAATTAGCCAAGCAGCTGCCATTCTTCCTGCCGCCATTAACGCTTGACCTCCAAGTTTTATCAAATTTGCTCCAAAGCCTAATGCTGCTTTTCCTGCATCAAGTGCAAACGAGCCAAATGTTTTTAAAGTTGCACCTACTAATTTCATTACACTTGGTATTTCTTTTAAGGTTGATTTTAATAATGGCCCAATACCTTTTAATCCTTGCATTACAGCCGAAGGAATTCCTTTAAGCCCTTGGCCTATAAGTTTTGATGTATCTGATCCCTTTAATAAGTTTAAGCCTTTTAAAGTTATACGCTTTCCTAAGTCTATTGTTGCTTTTCCGAATATTTTGTTTAACAATCCAGACCCTAAATTGCCAGTTACTTTAAATAAACTTGCCCCTAGTTTTATACCTTTTATGCCCTTAATAACTTTGCCTAATGAACTTAATTTTGATAATCCACCTAATGCGAAATTTATTGTTTTACCTCCAACAAATAGCCCCATTAAAGTTGTTACCCATTTAGGAATTTGAAACCCTTTATCTGTTTCAAACCCTAATGCCTTAGCAACTGAATGTAATTTCTCTTCAACAATAGGTATTTCACTCTTTATCCAATCGAAAGTAGCCTTTGTTTTTTCTCTTATTCCACCAAAGTCTGTCTGCCATGCCTGGTAGAGCAGATATCCAGCGGATATTAATAAAAACATAGGTCCTAAAGCCCCTTTAAATGCTGTACCTAATAATTTAAAACCTGTTGATATTGCACTAGCTTCTCTTAAATATCCTATTACACCAACCAAAACCAATAAAGGTCCAACTATAAGAGCTGCTGCTGTCGCAAAAGTTAAAAATTCAGCTGCAAGTTTTGCTATTTCAGGATGAGCACTTGAAAATTCCTGTACTTTAGAAACAATATTATTAAGTTGCATAAATATAGGGTTTAATATTTGAGCTAATTGCAACCATACATCTAGTTTCAAGTTTTCAATATTAGTTTTTAGTTGAAGCATTTGACCTTCAGGTGTTTTGTTTGTATCCTCTTGCATTTGACCTATAGACTTCATACTACCCATTTGCTCCTGCAAGGCTTTGAGCTGATCTTTCCCTCTGTCAGTACCTAAAATTTCAGCAAGCCCCATGCCTTGTTGTCCAAATGCATCATGTGCTAATTTAGCAAATTGCTCAGGGTTAAACTTATCTCTAGCTTGTCCTAATTGATCTATTAAATTTGCAACGCCTTTAAATTGACCATCACTATCATATATGGTATCTGATAGACCCAACTCTTTTAATGCGGCTGTTTGCTTACTATCTTTCTTACCAGTGCCACTCATAAGCCCAGGAATCGTTCGAAGTATCATGTCAGAAGCTTCAGTTCCACCTATACTACCAGCTAAGCCTACCCTATTTGAAAGAGCTGACATTGTAAGCATATCATCTGTACTTAAATTCATTCCCGACGTTCTTGAAGCCATATACTTAAATGTATCAGCAAACTCTGATGAACTTCCAGGCTGCATGAAAGTAGATTTATTATATTTGTCTAAGAAAGAAGATAGTTGGTCAGGATCATAAGCTCCAACAGTATGAGCGGCTGCAATTGCTTGAGTTATAGCTTCTTCTGGAGAACTCCCTTTACCTAATTTCTGTACTTCAGCATATTGAGTAAATAATGGTAGTAATGAATCAATTTGATTACCATTCATACCTGATGTAGCAAGTAATTTTGCATAATTAGCTGTATCTTGAATTCCAAAAATTGTTGAACCTGATGAATCACGTATTGTTTTCTGTATCCTATCCATTTGATCAGCTGTAGCTCCAGTGGTATCTTGTATCATTGTCATAGTTGAAAGGAACTTTCCAGCTGTATCTATTCCATCTTCCATTATTTTTGCCAGGCCAATTCCCGCAGCTGTAATTGCTCCACCAACAAAAGTCATATTCTTAAATTCATTTAATCTTTGTTGAACAGCTTTGGTTTTTTCATCCAAAATGCCTAATTGTGTTGCCATAGATGAAATAGGTCCAGTCATTTTATCTACAGCTGAAAATACAACAGCAAGTTCAAAAGCTTTTTCTAGCACGCTCCTCACCTCCTTTAGAAAATAAAAAAAGAGCAACATTAAAATGATTATTTAGTATTTTCTTTATCTCTATGTTTTTTTATAATTTGAAGCGCAGCTCTTCTTTCATTAGTAGTCATTTGGATGGAAGTTTCATAGCTAATCCCACCTTGCGTTGCATCAGCTAGAGCTACACTCTCATAAAAAGCCGGCAAATCCATTAATTGTTTGATTCGTCGGCTAATTTTTCCCCCTCGTCGGTTACGTCGGATTCTTCGTCCTCCTTATATTCATTTAAGTTGCTATGAGCTTTATTTATTTTTGCTAATTGCTTAGATTTAAATTTAGCCATAAGTGCGCGTACTTCATTAATATTCGTTGGTCTTTTTACTGGTTGATCATCTATTTCTTTTATTGCAAAAGCCACATTTACATAACGTAATTGAACTGCTCCAGAACCAAACTTATCCATTTCTTTCCCGATTACTTTAGCAGCAATCATTTCATCGAGTCCTGTTGTTTCCACAACCTTTACTTTTCTTCCATCCTCTAATTCAACTATTTCAAAAGCTCTTGTGTTATCCATAATATTTTCCTCCTCTAATTTTAAAGTAACAAAGAGAGTAGCAAATCGCTACCCTCTTTCTCTTTTTGGTGCCCAGCCTGAAAGATCTTGTTTTATTTCATCTGCTGCGTTGCTTTTATCAACTTTTAAGTTATATATAAGGGCATTGTCATACACCCACGTCTCAACAGTTCCATCAAATAGAATTGTTATTTCGGTAATTCTATATCGTGGAGCACTTTGCCCTGCCAATAACGCCGTGTCAATAGCCTCTTGAATGGCATCTAAGTCACCATTTATTTTTCCACCTTTAAAACTTAATTTATATCCCTTATATATTATTTGCCCGTGTTCTTCTACTTGCCCCAGCGGATGAAACTTTTTAAGTTCATGTTCTGGCTCAGAATTAAATGAATCTATTTCACCAAATGATATTGGACCACTTGAACTATATATTTCAATCGTGGCTGAACTACCTAAAATTCTATCTTGACTCATACTTTACACTCCTTTCTTAAGCAGCTTGACTACTTGTAGTAATAGTACCTTGACTAATATCAGCATTAATAGTAATCTGTTTGGCTGCGCCAAGTAATTTAATTTTTACGGTAACACTAAGTTTACCTGCCGCTATTTGATCGGTAGTATTATTACTTAAATCGCATACAACTAGATAACTATCAATCATTATATTGCTAGAATCTAAAGGTTTGGCTTGTGTTGAAAGTATAGTTTCTATACTTGATTTTATTTTACTTCTCAATGGATCATTTTTATCAGTACTTTGCATTTCATCAACAGCCCAACCCATTGCAGACATAATTGTCAATTCTTCATAATATCTCATAGCTCTAACATAAATATCGCTTCCATCTGAAGCTACACCACTTCTTGTACCTACACCACCACGTGGAATGCTATCAGATATGCACATTATTCCTGCTTGTTGTAGAGTTGCTAAATCGGTAGTATTTCTTGGGGTAACTGATGCTAAAGTTCCATATATACTTTTGTTGCCCCATGATTGATAAGGTGATAATTGAGAAGCCATTCCAATAATAAATGCTGTCGGAGCAACACTTCTAACCACACCTAAATCTGCATCATTCATTGTTCTCCATCCATCGCAAAACGCCACATTATCTTGAGATATATTACCTTTAGCTGTTGTTGTTGTTGTAACTGAAGAATTAATTGGTGCGCAAACTGCTGGTATACAATTAAAACTTGTTCCATGAGCAGCTAAAGCTGCATTTATTGCTGAACTTGATTGATTAGCTGCAAATACTAAGTTTCCTGTAATAGTTTCTAAGGCTTTCAATCCTTTTCTATTTCCATTTGAATCTATGCTACCAACAAAATCTGAATCTCCAGGAGTTCCATTAGTTCCTCCTGCAAACTCAAATGTACCATTCTTTGGTAAATTGGAACTTTCTGAAGCTGGTAACGATGCTACTACTATATTGCTTGCTGCATTAATGCTTGCAACCATATTAGCAAGCGTTAAATTATTATAATTTTCAATTGTTGAACCATATTGAATAGTTAAGCTAAAAGTTTCCCCAGTTGAATTTGAAACTGTAGCAACCATACTATTTGCATCAGCTCCTAAAATAGCAGTTGTTAATCCAGTTTGGGGATGAACTTGTGCAGCTGTTAAAACAAGTACATTACCAGGAGTTGCTTGACCATCCTGTAGCGTTATACTTGCACTAGTGGCTGTAGTGCCAAAGACAGGTGTTACTTGATTCCCTCCTGCATATTGTTTTATTAATGCTTGTAAGCATATAGGGCCATCTACATTAGATGACGAAGCTCCTAATTGTCTTACTGCACTTGTATAATCATTTATTGTATAAATAGCACCTGGGATACCTTTATTAAAAGTACCAACCATCTTAATTACACCAGTTGCGGTGCCTTGAATATTCGTAGGACTTTGAGTCTCTATTACATATACATCATCAAGTGTTTGATCGAACATATTTGTTACTATTGGCATATATACACATCCTTTCTAATCAATTTCTATATTCTGTTCTAATGAAGTAACTTTGGTTGCTGGAGTTGCATCTAAAATCCTTGCGGTTACTTCAAAAGTTAAATCTCTTTTATAAAAATTTGTTTCACCTTTTTCTGATTCGTGGTCACCTTTTAGTTTTAACATTGTAAATTCACCATCTAATAAAGGTATCCTATAGTTAGTGGCTAAATATTGTTTTATAGCCCATCCAACAGACGCTCTATCCTGTGGTGTATTTGTAAACAAACTTATCTGCAATAAAAAAAAGATCCTTAATTGCTCTGTTACAATGTATCCTGTTCCGTCAGGATTAGTTATTTGCTTATGAATATCTAATCTATTAGTCACATTCTTTGATATTTCTGAAACTTGTACAAAGAATATTGAAGGTAAATTACCATCTACCTTTAGCCACTTAGGATCTGGCCAACCTGCTATTGCATTTTTAAGTTGTGGTGCCTGATCTTTTAATATTGGTGCTAAAGCTTCACAAATTACTTTAAATGGTTCTTCTTGTATATTCAATTGACCACCTCCTATAATGATTTAATTCCGTTTTGAATTCCTTCTTTAACATTATTTTTAATGTTATCTTGGTTTTCATATAAAGCTGGTCTTAAAAATGGTCTAGGAGGAATATGTTCTGTTCCATACTCATGATACTTACCTATTGGGTCATCTGTACCAACAGCTGCAGTTAAGCCCTCTGTTTTTATTCCTATAGTATTACGTAAAGGTTGAGGCCAAACCTTAGAACCATTACCATTAGAATGTCCTATCAATGGATCTTCACCGCCACCAGCTTTTTCTTTTTGCTTAATAGTATCTTCTTTCAGTTCTTCCCATGCTGGATACGGTCCAACAGCTGGTTGATATTCACCAAACTTGTTAACAGCATCATCTCTAACTTTTATGGCACTTTTTTTAATTTCCTTTTCAATTTCTTTACTAATAATCTCAGGCATTGTTGCAAACATCTTAATTAAACTTTCAAAACTTGTTGAGGCCATTATACTTCCACCTCCCTTGTTGCTATGCACATTTCTAATGTATTATTTCCACCTAAAGGTACATTTTCAACTGATGTAATTTGATAATTATGAGAATTATATGGTATCTCATCATTCTCAATAAAAGTACCCGCATTAGCTATTATTTTGAGTATTTCTTTTGGTTTCCCACCTGCTAAAACCGTTGTTTCATCTAAATATTGATCCGTAATTAAAATTGTAGCTGTTAGTGTTTCTGGAGTATATCCTATGGGAGTTCCATATATATCTCTTTCAGTTATTTCAGATTGTATTGTCCGACTAATAGTAACATTAATTCCATTTAAGCTTAATAAAGCATTAAAGTCTGTTTCAACTCTTGAAAATCTATTGTCCCCCAATGCCATCGTCATTACCTCCTGAACTTCCATATGGTCTTAACACTATTTCTTTTCTATACTGTTCCCTGTAATCATCAGCTTGTTTTAATAAGCTGTCAGATATTTTAGAATCGTCTATTTCAATTCCACCTCTGCCACCAATTTTATACTTTTGAAGCTTAACTGAATAATCAGTAGCTATAGCTCTTAAGGCTTTTTCATAAGCTGGAAGTAAGGCTTTAAATTGAAATTGCTTTGGAATAGTACAACTTATATTATCCACAGTATGATAAGCATAATAGTCAAAAGTTAAAGCATATGGTTGAAATGGTGCACTGGCTAATATCAATTGCTGATCATCATCATACCAATTGAATTGCATAGTATTTATCTGAGTTCCTAATGGTTGATTTACATAAATAAACGGTAAAGCATAAACGCTAGGACTAGGCAAAGGAGCTGGCATAGTTGCATTTTCAAAAGATTCATCATCGACATAAATCCAATCATCAGGAAGTTGATAAGTTGTTTGTTCTTGCACTAAATTTAAAGTAAATGACCTCTTACGTGGCCTATACTTACTATAATCCATTATGGCATCTTGAATAAATTGTATAAGTTCTGGACTTGTTCCTGGTATAGGCTTGCTATTTGAATCTAATAAGTCTGGGAAAGCTTGAACAGTTCCATTATCTCTTATTTGATTTCTAACTCTTGTTATCAAATCCACTATTGTAACAGCCATACGGTCACCTTCTCTTATTTATTTTCTTCATCATCTTTATTTTCTTCACTATCTTTACTTGCAGTAGATTTGCCTTTACCAGTTTTAGAGCTTACTTTAAGTTCCTCTTCAACTTCCTCTATAATTTCATGTTCTAAATGTGCAGCTCCTTTATAAAAACTGTTACTTTCGATTAATCTATGAGTAACAGGATGGAAAAAAGCTTCACCTAAATTTAATCTCATAATGCTTCTCCTTTCAATACTTTTAAGGCCTCAGTATATTACCGAAGCCTTTTAAAATATTATACAAATTTAATTGTTCTTGAAACTGGATTTATAATATTTCCACTTGCATCAGTTACTTGTGGAGTACAAAGAACACTGTTTTCTCTTCCGTACCAAACTTTAGCATCAATTATATTTCCATTAGAATCATATTTAGGGTATGGTCCTTCTATAGCATAAGGTGTTTCAATTCCATATCTAGTTGAACCTTTTTGAGTTAATAAGATTCTTCCATCACCAACAACCCATGGAGAGTTGATTTTAGCTAAGTTCATTCCACTTCTTTCACCAAAGTAATTTGAAGTAGGGATTAATCTAGTTCCATCAGGACTAGCTAATTTATAGAATATTGAAGCATTTTCTATAAATGTAGCAGCATTTAAACTGAATATAGCCATGTTAGGCTTTTTATATCTTGGAGAACTTCCCATAAGAGCAGAAGTATTTGTTAATCTTTGTAGTAAAGTATTGTAATAATCCTCTGTTTTCATTCCATTAGGAACTGACATACTCCATCTGTCGTAGTTTGTTACAGCACTATAACTTACAGATGGTAAATGTGTTGCATCAACTCCAGAAACAGCATTGAGATAAACAATACCATTTTCCCAATCTACAGCATATGTTGCACCAGCACCAGCTATATTGCCGTTCGAATCTAAATACCCCATCACTTGAGGGTTTGCAGTTCCTCCAGTAATACCAAATTGATTTATTACTATTTGTTGAACTTGTCCACTAGGTTGAATTACATTTTTAGTTCTTGGTCTAATTATAGGGTTTGTACCTTTTGTAGCTTCTAAAGCACCTTTACCGTTTAATAATGCCTTAAATGTTACATTTGTACTATCACTTACAGCAATTAAATGATCTGCTGCAACTGATTCAGCTAAAACTACAAGTGGTGCATATTCATCTGATGATAAAATCATTTCATAGTAAGCTGCATTATCGAGCTTTCTTCTTTTATCTTCACCAATATGATAAATAGCTCTTGCTATTGCTTCATATTTAGCTGGACCTGATTTTAATGCATTAACCACATCAGTTGTTAAGCTTACAGCATTACGTCTCCATGATGGATTAAATGATTGCCATGTTAAATTAATTGAACTTTCTGGAATACCTGTGTTTTCAGGCACTAGTATATCTAATAATCCTGTTGATAAATTTGGTGTAGCTGCACTAGTAAATGTTTCAATTGGTATTCTCCATTCTGAACCATCGAATGTGTCTGACATCAAGAATTGTAATGATTCAACATCTTGGAAAGCTTGAACTAATACGGCAGTTAAAATAGTTGGTTGATTAAGTAATTGCGTTGTTGTTACTGAAGCTGAATCACTTAAATTTTCAAATCCTTCTACACTATCTGTTAAAGCTTTTCCTCCAACAAGATTTTCATTCTTTTCTAAGATCTTGTCTACAAACTTTCTATTAAATTTTCTTAAAGATTCATCATGGCTTTTCCCAAATTGAGCACCATAATCATCAAACGCCTTTACTAACTTATCTACATGATCCATCCATGGCTTAGCTGATTCTCCTATTTCAACATGTACACGTCCACCTTCACCAGTAGTCTTTCCATCAAAACCTAACCCTGCAAGTATTTGAGCAGCTGATGCATCGTTAACTACTTTTAAAGCAGCATCTAATATAACTTGAGCTTGTTCTTTTGATTCTGGCTCTCCTACCGCATCAGTTATAACCTTTATAACCTTATCATCCATTTTTCCTTTTAACGCACCTATTTTTTCATCAACAAATGCCTTCGCTTCTTGTTTAGCCTGTGTCCTTTGATTCTCTACCTTCTTTTCTTCAACTGCATCAAGTGCAGGTTTTGCAGTCTCTGCTGCAATTATTCCTAAAGCTTTTTTAATCTCTGGATTCTCCTGTATTGCTTTTAATAAATCTTTTTCATCCATAATATCATCTCCTTTAAATTTTGAATCTGTGACTGTACCTGCTTTTTTAGCTGCTAAATAATTTTGCGCTTGAGAATATCTGTCATAATCATTGTTAGACATCTTCCTAAGCTCTGTACTTGCATTAATAGAACTACTTAAGTAATTGTCTGCGAAAAATATTCCATTGCAATCAGGACATTCATAAAAATCAATATCCCCATCTCCATCAGGATCAACAGGATTTAATGTTGCATTGCATGATGGACATACTGGTGTTGTGTGTTGAATTCCATCTTCAATTACAGTGTCACTGTCAAGTATTTCAGCAACCTGAGAATCAGTTAGAACTTCAACAACACCACAACCTTCTGTAGCTGGGTTCATTACTATATCAAAACTTTGTATATCAAGATAAGTAGCTACATCAACTATTTTCCCATTAATATTTTTTTGAACTGAATTACCTAAAGCCCTCATACTAATTCCTACAGGGACTTTTTGATCTATTAGTGCCTTTAGGTCTTTACCTTTTGCAGTTTCAAGAATTTCTGCATCTAAAAAAACCTCCCCATTATCCATGAAAAGGTTTCTTCCCTTAATTACTGAATTTTCTAGCTTTGTATCAAATACTACTTGGCCATTTTTACCATTGTAGGATTTAGGATGTGGTGTCTCACCTACCATCTTTCCAGTATCAACATAACTTTTTTTAGATCTATTAACTGCATCAGTCATAATATCATTGGGATATAGTCTATTATTAGTATTTACAGCATTAACCTTTGCCCCTTTAAATCTGACAACCATTGGTCCTTGTTTTTCTTCACCAGAATCAGTTATTACTTCTGGTACTGATACAGATACATAGTCCATTGCTATTTCAACTTTATTTTTTGTTGGTTTACCCAAATTCAATTCACTCCTTTCCTTTCATTCGTAATCAATTTGTTAATATCTCTTATTGATTTAACAGCTATTTTTTTAATAACTTCATCTGTTAATTTATCTATTGATATTGAATTCTTTTTTTGACTTTCAACATGTCTATCTATATCTGTCTTCATACTAATTACTGTTTTTTCTAATTCCTTATATACCTTAGTGTTTTCTTTTACTGCCTTTATCCTTTTAATATCTACCAGAATAGAAATAATGGATAAAATTATTATTAATATGCCAATTATCACTGCTATCACTATAGTTCTTCCCCTCCTCCTAAATTTTAGACATAATAAAAGCACCTACTTTAATAAGTAAGTGCCCACTATCTATATTATGAGTACTAGTTGCATATAATTTATTTTTTTAAGTTTACCTGCTTTAAAGTTTTTAATAAAATCATCATATTGCTTTAAAGTATTATAGCCGTAGCCATATGAACTATGAAATAGTTTGTGGCAGTCTTCACACAACGTAGTGCCATTGTTTATATTAAACCTTTCACTTTTACACCAATTGTATCCATTTAAATGATGTGCAACCAAGTGTCTATCTGCACCACAGCATTGACATACGAAATGGTCTTTTTCATATACTTTTCTTCTCCAGTAGTTATATTCATCATCGCGCTTGTCCTTTTTATATCTTAATCTATCTTCTTCAGATAAATTAGGATTATACATTGGATTTTTTTCTCCTAAACGCATTTCTCTTAGTTTTGTCCTGTATTCCTTTGTTTGCATTTTGGCTATTAACTTTTTCCTAGACTCAATTGAGTTTAGATTCTTTTTAGCATGTTCTGTAGCAGCTATTTTTCTTTCGTCATTATTAATCCACTGTACTTTAATAGCTTCAGAACCATGTCTTATGGGAATATTATAATACTTTAGAACTTTCATAACAGTTCGGTTTGATTTAGTATTTAGTAATTTCATTAAACCTCTTACTGTGCATAACTCAATGACATACTTTTGATAAATCCAACTCTTAAAATCATCTACATTTAGATATTTCTTATAATCATCTATGACTATTGATAGTGAATCTTGATATTTACATTCTTTACTACAATAATGATGTTTACCTCTTTCATACTGATAATGTGGCAATTCAATATCATTGCCACAATTATTACATTTAGTATTAATAAGCATAACAAATAACCCTCCCTCGGTTTTATTCTTTTCCCAATATTAAATTTTAGTTAAATGGAAGGCACTTGGGAAAATGCCTTATCGGTAAGGTTAATTACTCCTTACCTATCCACCACTTATATTATACCATGTTTTACTAAGAAACATCAATCATCAGCAGAACAAATTACACATCTGCAGCGAGGATGGTTTGGAATTGCTGGCACATCATGCAAATTAAAAACTTCATTATGGTTTTCTCTACATGTTGGACAAGTTTTATTGTCTAATACAGCTAGCCATCTAACCTTATGCACTCCTACTTCCTTATAAGTTTCTAATAAAGATTTGTTATAAGCCCAAGCAAGCTCTGTACGTGCAATCATTTCAGCACGTCCTTTGGGTACATTGCAGTCTAAAACATTTTCTATTCTCTTTTCCCACTGTGATACATTTTCCTTATTTGTATAAGCGGTATACAATTGACTGCGTAATTCCTGCATAGTAGTCTCATATATTCCGTCTATTCTTTCTCCTGCTTCTCTTAAGAAGTACTTCTGTACCTCTGGGTTTATAAAGTCTGTAGTTATATTAATATTATCTGACTCATTTGCTACATTCTCCCTAGCACTTGTTGAAGTTTTCTTATAATAAGTTAAAAGAATATCTTGATATTCTCTTTTATCATTTTCAATTGCAGCACTAATCATTTCCATGGTTTGTTCTACAAGCTTAGGTGTAGGTTCATCTTCATTCTTAACATCATTATATACAGTTCTTAAGGTTTCAATTTTGCTTATAAATTTACTTAGTTTAGGTTTTATTTTCTTATAAGACTTTTTATGGATGTTAACTACATCCTTTATGAATAGTTTTTCTATTCTAGCCATCTGTTTTCCATGCAACGGGAAAAAATCTTCTTTTTTTTTACTATCTGCAACTACTTCATCTGTTACAGGCTTACCAGAGCTTGCTGCTGTGCTTCTATCTATTGGATTAGTTGAAGGCTTTTCTGGATTTAAAGCACCAGCCTCAGTTTGTTGCTCTTGTCTATCTTCCTGCATTTCTTCTTTTATTGCTTTTAATTCAGCTTCTATTGAAGATTCATTTTCTAGACCTAAATCCTTAGATACTATTGTTAAAGCCAATTTCTTACTTATTAAAGGGTCAGGCTGTGAAGACCTTAATTTTATTACCCTATCAACTCTATTATCAGCAGTATCATTATCATTTTCAAACCACCTAATGTTGTAATCCACCATCATAGGGTTTATTCCAGCTAAAGCTAATGCAAAGTCGAAAATAAAACGTAATCCACTATAAGGTGAAGAATCACCATATTCAAGTAGACTACGCAATTCTTGTGTGTCTTCTTCAAATTGTTTTTTTTGGTCTTCTACAATATCACGATTAACATTTTGACCAAAACCTAAAATATGAAGTGGTACGCTTGTACCTATCATGTATACTTCTTGTAAATGTTCTATATCTTTAATATGATCTAGCTGTGCATCAGCATTTAGGTCTTTGATATCAGTTAATCCATTACCGTAATAATCCGTTGTAACTTGAGCTTTCTTAGCATTGTCTAATCCATTTTTCTTTTTATACTTTTCAACCTCTGACCAATCTCCTGGGTTATCTTTAGTACCTATGCTGTGCAACCTTCTTGGAACTGCTCTTGTACGTCTTCTAACTACTAAGTCTTCTTCTGACATGTTAAGCTTCTTCCAGTAACCACGACAAGCTAAATACTGGCTTTCACCATAACGATCTCCTTCTTCATGATTCCAGCGTATATGGTTTATTGCCCATAGTGGAAATTCCATCAAAACGTCTAGACTTATAGGGTCTATTTGCTGAAAAGCTTTATTTACATCTTCAAAATTACCTGTCATATCATCATTACGTTGCATTGTAACAGCTGGAAGTCGTTTTATATTAACTATCTTCCTTTGCTTTAAATCTATAACAGGGTTTAAGAATAAATCGCCCTCCTTTGGAAGTATCCTTGCCCAGCTTCCTATCTTAGCGTTAATTTGACAGTCACGCATTAATTCATTAATAACATCCTGAGCTTTTTCTGCTATTTCGCTACTAACCTCTGATGTAACCGTAACCGTTATGCCTTTTCTAACTGCAGTACTAGCAAACACCTTATTCGCCCTCTTTATCCTTGTATCAGACTTAAGCATTAAATCTATTTCTCTTAATACTGTACGTCTATCCCACTCCAAGCGGAACATTTCATACTCCCAAATAGTAGGTGACGTTTTAATCGTAAGTGCTTCATCTGTAGCACCTTTGCTTGTACCTCCAGCATCAGGAAGTTGATGCATAAACACACTAGTAATTTTACCTATGCTATTTTTAACCCATCCCAAAGTTTCACCTCCTCTCAATCAAAATATCCATCATAACTTGCATCCATTATATCTTCATATGAAGTAGTTTCTACTTCAGCTATTACTTCAGAATTTTTCTTAAACCTTTCAGTACCATATCTTATAGAGTCCATAGCATCATCATTAACCTTAATAGGTTTAGGAAGTCTCTCGCCTGTTTTCTTATCCTTTTCCCATTGATAACTCTCTATCTCGTTTATAGCACCTATACAACTTTCATCAATGTATATATTTCTATCCTGTAACCACTCAATTCCTTCAAGCACACTATTAGGGCCTTTCGTACATGCTCTTATACCATGAAAACCTGCTCGTCTCATATCTTCAATTGATTCAGGCCTTGAGTTATCAGCATATATTCTAAGACTGGTATAACTATCTGGATACATTCGTTTAAGATTACTGCCTATGTCACTTGCAATTAGTTTAGGCTTGTATAATTCTCTAATAACATAAATATCACCATCCTTAATTCCTATATCATGAAATGCTGTGTTATGTTCAAATCCAAAGTCTAAACCACAACTAACATCATCATAGAACTTTAAGTCTTTATTGCATTCAATAACCTTATAATTTTCATAGATTAATTCTCCAAGTACACCCCAATTACCATTACACTGTACACCATATTTACGAGGATTTTTAACTTTCATTTTATCTCTAAGTTTTCCATCCTTATATTGTCCATTGTAATAAAGGTTATCTCTCCATGTAGTCTTTAATGCAAATGTTGTTACAGGATCAGCAACAATATCTCTATGAACTTCATCAGACATATCAATTGATTCTTCAAAGAAGTAAGTCCTTATCCAATGAGTTTTGAAAATAGGATTAAAACTTAGGAAAATTTTTAATTCTTTGCCCCATGGATGATTACTTGGAGGTGTAGCTCTTAATCTATCTTGAATATCTTCAAGATCAGATTGCGTAAAGTCTGTAGCTTCTTCCATCCAAAGTACATTTACATTATCAATACCTTTAAGCTTTTCAGGATTATCATACCCTTTGAAACGTATTATAGAGCCACTAGCAAACTTTATATGTTTAAGAGTTCTATTATATGTGTAGTCTCTTCCTTCAACCAGTCCGTTACCACTAAGCTTATTTAAGAATCTTTTGCTTATCATATCAGTAACAGGCATTTCAACCGTATCTTTTAATGTAGTTGCATATTTACGAACTACAAGTATGTCAAATGTAGAATGCTTAATGCACATTTCAACAAATAGAGTGATTAGACTAAATGACTTTGATGAACCAGTGCCACCATATAGAATACTGTACTTATAAGGAATATAGCTTGGCTCAAACATGAATCTATATTTAGGATTTACAAATGGTCTTTTAAGTTTTATTCTCTTCTTCATCTGCATCATCCTCAATAATGTATTCTATATCTTCATCTAAGTTTTCAGATTTAACTTTTTCTATTTCAGCTACTAGTTTTGCATTTTGAAGTTTCTTGTTTTCAATATCAAGCTTAATCTTCTCTTCATCCGATAATAGATTGCAATGTTTTGTGAGAAAATCTAAAGCCTTCATCTTATCAGCTAATTTAATCTTAACTCCATCTTTTCCTTCTGATATTTCACTAATAAGAGTTCCATCTACTTGATTACTTTCTCCAAGCCTTACATAGTTATAAGGTTTAGTAACAATATTGCCTTCATCATCTAGCTTTGGATTACCTTCTTTATCTTTAACTACGTAATAATCTTGTCCAAATTGTACATAATCAGTAATATCAGCAAATGCTATATCAATATATTTTTGAATAACACTTCTTTTAAGAGCTTCCTTATTGAACTGCAACTGAGTTAATGAATCAACCTGTTCTTTTATCCTAACATTTCCTAACAATCTTGGACCTGCAACCATAGCAGTTTCATAAGAGCAATGATATGCTTGTTGATATGCTTTTGTTGCATTCATACGCTTAGCATAGATAACGCAAAAAAGCCTTTGCTTATCAGTTAATTCAGTATTCTCTAATACCTCTTTAACTTCATCTGCAATAAGCTCCTTAGTACCCTTCTTTTTAGTTACTTTTTGATTAGTAACGTTACTATTGGTTTTTGGTAACGCTCCTTTTAATTCTCGTTCCCATTCATCCTGTGATTTCCACTTCCTAATCTGAGAATCTTTTAAATTTAACTTAGCTGCTATATCAACTAATTTCATTGTTCCATTTGAATCTAAATATAATTTCTTCGCTTCGTCCCTCGCAGGACTTCTTTGCCTAGCCATCCCTCATTGTCACCACCTCCGGTATGTTCTTCTAATGTTAAAAAGTATTATGTATTACTTAAATAGTTCATTAATCATTCTTTTACATTTATTCATCCTTGCTTGACCATATCTCTTCATATCTTTTAAAAATATTGACTTGGCTTTCAATTTAGCTTTTTTATCTTTTCCTTGTAATCTTTTAAGATAAAATTTAATCCGTTCATCACTCAACATTTTTTCCATATCTTCTTCACCTTTTCTATATATCGTTACTTTCTTTTCTTCTTTGTAAAACTTCTCATGCTCTTTCTTATTTCCTTATGGTTATTGAGTTGTACTGCTTTTATTCTCTTATAGAGTAGATAACACAATATTATTTCTGTAGATATTATTGATAAGCTAATCATTGTTATCTACTCCTCTCACTATTCTTAAAACATTCCTTTACACCCTCGAAAGGATAATAATATGTATCTATTGTTTCACATTTACTTATATCTTCGCAGCTCATACATTCAATTGGAGACTTAGCACATACTACTTTCCCTTGGCTGAATTTTATATTTAATTTAATTTTCTTTCTTTGTCCCATGACTAAATCTCCTTTCTGTCTTATTGCATAAAAAAAGAACCCTGTTTCTAGAGCCCTTTTATATAAATTGAAATTTATATATAATATTTTGTATATTTCTTGTTATATTTTTTTACTTTCTTATTTACTATTGATTGAATTGTTTTCCTTTTTAGAGAATACTCATCTATACTGTTTATAACATTATCTAAAGTAAATTTTAATATCCCTATAAAAATTATAGCTAATACTATGTATAGTGAATAAAAGATAATAGGCGACATTTCAACACCAAATGAAGTCATTGTACCACTTATACCATCTAAATAATACGATTTTAGGTAATCTATGCATCCCAATATCCCTTGTAATGACATAAGTATACACATTAACATTACAATAATATATACAATAGATTCTAGAAAAGCAAATCTCCTAATAAATTTATCTAAAGTATTACTTATGTTATTCGACAGCGATGGATAGCTTTCAATATAATCAATAATCAGTACTTTTTTGAGTTTTTCATTCTCATTCTCTCTAATTAAATAGTATATATAGCTAGGTATAAATTTCGGTCTATTAGTAAAGTCTTGATTAAAATTATTAACTACATCAATATTATTGTTTTTAACATACTCAGCAAAAAAAATCTCTAATACATTGGTAAAGTACTCTTTTTTTAGTTCTTCATATTTATCTTGCTCTACATTAAAATATGCAATTATTACACCTGCTACAGTGACTATTGTGGCAGCTATTTTTAGATAATTATCCATTATATTTTCCCCCCTTATATAAGTAATTATACAAAAGTAGGTAAATCCCTTCTAAATATTACAAATAAAACTATATAATAGCTATTAGCTTCTTTATTTCTTTATAAACATCTTTATATGGCATTTCTTTAGTTATTAGCTTAGGTAATCTCATAGACATAACTCTTTCTAATGCCATGATATCCATTAATGTATTTTGGTTTAAATCTTCTCTCTTAGTATCTTTTGGTATTCCAAGTTTTTCATTTACTAATTTAGTGAAGTGTATATAATACATTTGGGGCTTATGGCTTCCCTGCTCTGTTGCATAATGCGCAAACTCTTGAATCTCATCTGTGAACTCTCTCCTAGTAGTTTTACTGTCTGTTCTTACTCCTAACCACTCATTATCTTTATCAGTAGCTATATAATAACCATTAATTCTTATTTGCTTTAATACCTTAGATACCCATTTAGTAAATAATTTAGCTTCTGCTTTATTGCTTCTAAACGATAAGTTGTATACAGCTTCCTCGGTAATGAATATTTCTCCAAAATTAGCTAACTTATCTTTGAAATTTCTACCTTGCATAGCTTGCATAGTAGATTCATTAAATTTTTTCTTATATTCTTTATCTATATTCCTTAATGTAGAACTAACTTGGACTATTCCTAGTTCTTCTCCTATGTCATTAGCATTAAACCAAATTTCATTACCATCTTTTGACCAGATCATCCTTACATTTCTTTCTTGTAAGATTTTTAACATACTACAACAACTCCTCTTTTATTTTTGGGTATAAAAAAGACACCTAAAATTAATTAGATGTCTTGATTTCTATTATTTTGGTAAGTTGTTGCTTTGTAGAGTGCAACAACTGTAAATATCTCTTTGTCTTCTTCTACTCCCCCGAACCTATCGACATAATCAGTTCAGCCTCTCACTTTAGCGGGTTTACTTTTCAGCAGATATCCGCCTTTATATCTTGCAACCCTATTGTTAAACGGTAACCCCTAATGATCTGTTAGGAATTATTATAGACGTAACCTTTATTGGGCATTACTTTTCCTTCAACTGTGTCTGGTTGATTTTCCTAGTCTACTTAGGAATATGTCTTATCTATTTGAGCACTATTAGGAGGCTTGATAAGTTCTTTATAAAATAAACCAGTAGATGCTATATACTCGTGCCGTGGAGGGAACCACCTCACCTTCATATATATTTTTTTGTTTCTACTGGTCTATAAGCATAATAAAAATACCCCATATCGTCTACATATCTCTCAAGTATAAACTTAAGACTTCAACTTTACAGTTAAATTTAAGAACTTTATTGTTTTTATCCCATAAAATTAAGCTCTTACTGAATGTCCACAAGTTCTACAAGTACAATATCCGTTAGGTGATACCTCGCATTTTTCTTCTGATTCTCTATTATTTTTATTATTGCATTTGCTACATTCTTTTAATTTATTACAAAAACATTCATTCTCTTGATCTTTATATTTAATAATGCATTTCATTTTAACTCTCCCCTTTTAACGAATATGTGTTCTATATTCATTATACAACAAAAGACACCTATATTTCTATAAGTGTCTTTTAGTATAAAAGGGTATTGAGAATTTATGAGAGTTCTTTGTTCAACTTGGTTGGAGGCCTTGTTGAATTCTTTACAAATACTATTATAAACCTCTGAAAAGCAAGTTACCATGACATAAACATGACATTGTTCATGACGTTTGACATTTTTTAAGTTTATTTTCTATTCTTATCACCTGTCTTTCACTGATTCCAAGAATTTCACTTGTTTTAGCTTGAGTATATCCTTTAACCTGCCTTAAATATTTGACTTTTTGATTGTTGTTATTTAGCAAGTTTAAATATTCTTTATCCTCAACCTGTAATCCAATAGATATTATTAATTGCTTGTCTAATTCTATTAATGCTAATAACTTTTGTTTTTCTTTCCAGTATTGCTCTATTCTATATTCACTTTTACTTCCATGAATAGAATCATAATCATTATAGCTCGTACCTGTTGGGCAATCCTGTGGACTATAAGCCTTTAAATATTTATCGTCTAAATCACATAAGGATTTTATATTTCTATCAATACGTTCTTTGATTTCTTTTATAGCAATTGTTTTATCTTCTTGCATTAAAATTCATCTCCTTTTATTTGATAAAATGCAACTTTATTTACTCCTTCTGCAAATCTTATCTTTTTAGATTTCTCGTAATTCGTAGTTAACATTAGATATTTATATTCTTTTATTTGCTTTTCAGTTATTTCAAATAATTCATTACCTTTTTCAATATCAACTATTATATTAAAATCAGCTCCACAACCTATTAAATAATCTAACATTTTATAAGCTTGTTCTAATTTATCCTTTCTTTCTCTATCTTCTTTTTCTTCTATCTTATTTTTAGGGAATTTAATAACTTTCATGAGTTCCATTTGTTCAACTTGCATAATTAATACTTCCCTCCTGTAATATCATCCTTAGCCTTACCCCAAACCATTCTAGAACTCACATAAACGTTATCTATCATCTTTAATATTTGCCCCACTCTGTCCTTAAGAGCTGGATTCTTTGGTATTCCTTTAGATTCATTGCTTCTAATTTGATAAAGTATTGTTGACCATCTATCATATTGTGATAGTGCCCTTCTTTGGATTGTGTAGGCTATTGAATATTGATTATCATTTAAGACATCCATATCATTCATAAGACTGCTAAAATTATTCCAATCATCAGTTGTTATAAACTTGCTATCTAATTCATTCATGAGTTTCCTCCTTTTGAAGTCACAAGCCTGTACACATTGCATTATAGTTTGGACACATGCTTGTAACTCTGTTTATTTTTGAATAATTATACTTCTGTTAATTCAAATTCAACTCTTTCCAGTTCTTCCGTCCATAATTTATTAACTACAAGCTCTACTACTTGGCTATCATCATCATAGGCAATTTTATTTAGTGAATCTAAAATTATCTTTGCTACATTATCTGCATCAGGTTTTTTGCAAGGATAATCTATACCTTCTCTTATTGCTTTTAATCTTTTCTTTGTATAACTTTTAGGCACTTTATAGTAAATATTAATTGTTGCTCTAACAGGTCCATCAATATGTTTTCCATCTTGTTGCTGAAAACAAATCTTTACCCAATTTTCATAATTAACAGTGTCTTCTGGTGTTACTGCATGTTTACCAAATACTCTCGGACGAGCCTTGCCTTTTATTGTTCCTTCTACTATTACCATCTTGTTCCTCCTACATAGCCATTTGACTATTAGCTAAATTAATTTCATCTTTTAATACAAAAGGCACTTCATATCTTCCTATAATTTCTATCGCTATATCAAGTTGGCTTCTTTTAATAGCTTTGTAACTATTTAATCCAAATTGTCTTTTAATTTGATGTTGAATATCTGAATACACTTTAGTTCTAATTGATTTATCTCTATAAGCTGATGATCCTTTTCCACCTAATACTCTAACTCCTACTCTTTTGACTGCATTTTGAAGTTCTTCACAGTCTATATTGAACAGTGGCATATTTTCTTTTAGATCCTTAACTTCTTCTTTAACAACTTTTATTTCTTGCTTTTGTTCCTTTAGTGCTGCAAATTCAAGTTCTAATAATTCCATTGGCGATTTTTTAGGTAAGATAACATTTTGCTCTTTTATTTTTTCCTCACATACTAAAAAGTAATTTCTATATTGATGTGACTTCTCTGTCCTTGCCATCATTGCAATATGTTTTGCGAATTCTAAAGAAATTTCAAAATCCATTGTTTCTGTACCCTCGTCATTATGACGAACCCCTGCCCAATCAATATTTAAGAAGAAAAATTCATTTTTTTCAATATTAGTTGGATACCATCTTGACCAGTTAGTTTTATTTAATCCCAATCCTAAATACAATTCTTTTGCACTTACTGTCTTTTTACCAGTTTCAGTTGTTTTTAATGTTATTAATTCATCCATCCGTTTGTCCTCCTTCTATTAGTAAATGATTGTCATATGAGAATAGAGATTTACAACAATAATGTTTTTAACCCCTATTCTCTATTTAATTAATCTTCTTCAACATCCATTATTTTAAATTTATAATTTTTTACTATCCATTTTCCTAACTCTTCATAATTTTTGAATTCTATTTCATGAGGCTTGGACCCAATATTGAATCTTACTATTATCATAATTTCACCTAATTTTAACCTTTAGATTTTCATATTTTCTAATTTGCTCATATGTTTCTCTAATCCATTGGTCCTTAATCTTATTTGCTAGTTGCTCCAAATCTTTTCTTTTTCCTGAAACATGATATCTGTTAAACTGAATTGTTTTTCCTTCTTCAATTTTTTCAGTATCATTAGGACTTAGCTGTCCTTTGAATTGCATTATTTCCAATGTTGCATGTACCTTATCTGTAGATAACAAATACATTATTATTCCACCTTCTCTCTATAAAATTTTAATATTGCTCTTTTAAAATTTCACATACCCGAATCATGTTCACATTGTTAATTATTTTAATTAAATTAGATATTTCCTCTTGTTGATACAATATTCTATTTTCTAGCTTTTTAACTAATTCTTTTATTTCTTTTATTTCTTCTTCCATAATGTCCTCCTTCTACATCAAAACTTAGATTAGTACTTTAATTTTTGACCACATTTAGGACAATAATCTTCGCAATTTAGTTCAAGTTCATATTCTCCACATACTGGACAATGATAATATGGATCAGTTCCCCCATTTGGAATTGCTTCTTTTTCTATCCGCCTTTCTAAAGCTTCTATGCTTGTTTCAAAGGCAGATTTTATCTCCGAACTAATATCCTTGTTATTTAATTCTTGTTTCATGATTTCCAAAGAATATTTATAATCTTTCATGGTTTAACCCTTCCTTCACCAAATAATATTATTATTTTTTTACTTTATCCGTATCATGAATATAAATATCAAACTTATCTAAGAGATCTCCTGCTTTGTTGTTTTTAATCTCAGCTAATTTTATTAATTTATATTCTATGAGTAGCAACTTCTTCTTAATATCAATATCTGATTCAGCAGCATATATCTTTTTTATTTTATTTAAAATATTTGAATATTGATTTACTTGCTTTTGCAAAACTGTTATTTCCTTCATCTTATAATGAGTTACTCTAAATTTATGAAGTATTTTCTTTATTTCATTCATTTCTAAATTTCACCCTTTCTTGCGTCTAAAAATAGTATTACGCATTAGTTAAACTTGCACCTATTACATATACCATACCCACATTTAAGACTTGCTTCTTCGTGTGGAAGTCCAATAAAATCTTTTTCTTTGCAACCTTTATTTTTCTCTTCATTTGTTAATTCTCTTATGCAACTAAATAGCCACGCATTTGCCCAAGTACCTTTTTTCCTTGAATAGATAATTTGCAACACAATGGATTGTTGTTGCTTATTTCTTCTATTGTACCTATTTTCCCAATATAACTACTATCCATAGCATCAACTATTTTTACATTTTGACCTACTTTAAACATAATAATTTCTCCTTAAATTTGCTTCGCTCTTTCTACATATCACGCAATATTTTAGTATTACGCATTAAATTTCAAAGTTTATATTAGCTATAAATTCAGTAATTTTATTATTTTCTATAACTACAAATTCAGTTACATATTTCTTTAAATCTAATAAACTGCTTTCTAAATATTCATCATTTTCTTCATCATAATGTTGAAACCAATACTCAACATTATCATCACAACTTGAATTTTTAAAAACAAAATAAGGATTTTCATTAATGTTTATATTACTTATAGATTCAGCTATTTCTTTAAATCTATTAATTATATGTTCTTGACAATCTTCCATAAATTCTTTATTAGTTTCTAAAAACTTATTAATACACTCACTAATGAACTCTTTGTCTTTGCTGAAGAATACTTGTTGATTGCACATTTCCCAAATTACTCTATCTTCTATTGTTTCAGAATCATTAATTAAATTATTTAACTCTTTATCTATTTCTTTATTAAACATAGTTTCAGCAATATAATTTGTCTTATCTCCAAAGCTATTTACTTTTTTCCAAGGCATATACTTATGAAATAACACATCTAATGCTATTGGAGTAAACAACCATGAATTTTTAAATTCAACCTCCTCATTTCCTATTAATTTTTTATTCATTGTCCATAAACTACTTGAACTCATATTTCTACTTCCTTTCAATTTTAATTCTTCGCCCTTTCTACATATCACGCAATATTTTAGTATTGCGAATTAAATCTTGTATGGTTCTGGTAATGGTTGCCATGCAATTATTTCTGTGTCATTACCTCTTTTCCAACCTTCGTTGATAAACCAATGTGCTAATTCAACTTTACCTTCTTCT
>Ga0302140_10001285_pt1 | contig 32844 bp, 27 predicted proteins | sample I_Bog_E1_1_FD_202095 | JGI IMG/M metagenome (GOLD analysis project Ga0302140, IMG submission 202095) | Peat permafrost microbial communities from Stordalen Mire near Abisko, Sweden - I_Bog_E1_1 | ecosystem: Environmental > Terrestrial > Soil > Wetlands > Peat | place: Sweden: Abisko, Stordalen... | reverse complement strand
CGCGAGAGGGCCTACCTGCATAGGATGTCCGTTGTAACGTGGTGCTTTGACCCATGTGTATTTCTTTTCTTCTACGAAGTCAGTGTAGTCAGGGTCGGACTCCCCTTTCCACGGCTGCTGCGATCCCACTCCCTGGTACCAGGCATGGGTGACGTCTTCGGCAACGGCGCTGCGAAAGGGTTGATCTTGCCAGTTCAAAATTGGCCGGGTGGCCGGCAAATCTCCATTCATAATGACGCCACCGGGAAGATCGAACTTTGTTGCTTTTGAGTCGAGTGGAAGATCGGGAACAGCAAGATAGTTTGTGACACCTCGCCCGTAGTGAAACCACTCTGGATACGAAGCTGCAAGCATGCATGCGTCGCTGAGATAAGCCTGCTGAACGAAGGGAATCAAGTCTTCGAGAATGGCTTGCAGCTTGCCTAGCCGATCCATATTGAGGGTCGCGAGGCTGTTGGGGTTGATCGCATTCATTACGCCGCCCACAGCAAGATTTTGAATGTGCGGCATCTTTCCGCCCAGAATGGCTACAACCTGTGCCGACTTCCTTTGAAAGTCCAATGCCTGCAGATAATGCGAGAAAAGAATGAGATTCATCTCCGGGCTTAGACGCATTGCTGGATGACCCCAGTAGCCGTGAGAAAAGAATCCAAGCTGACCGCCTGCGACCATGCCTTTGACTTTGTTCTGCACCGCAAGCAGCTCTTGATGCGAGTTGCCCGTCCAATTGCTATAGCCGTCAGCGATTGCAGCTGCTCGTACCGGATCGGCTTTCGGGATGGTCATAATGTCTACCCAGTCCAGAGCGGATAGATGGTAGAAGTGGACGATGTGGTCGTGCATCGCATGGGCGATAAGAATGATGTTCCGAATATATTGGGCGTTAGCTGGGATCTCTAGTTGAAGTGCATCTTCTACCGCGCGCACCGATGCGATCGCGTGGACTGTCGTACAAATACCGCAGAAGCGTTGGGCAAAGACCCAGCCTTCGCGCGCGTCGCGCCCACGGAGGATTGCTTCGAGCCCGCGCCACATGGTGCAACTCGCCCATGCTTGCTTCACCGTACCAGCGTCGACCTCGACGTCGATGCGCAAATGTCCTTCAATACGGGTGATTGGATCTATCGTGATACGAGCGATGGCGTTTCTCCTTTCGACTTGGCTGGAATCTCTTTGACCGATGTTCGTGATGGCCGTCTAAGCCATTTGAGAGGCAATGCAATATGCCCTATTGGCCGGAAAACATGATTCCAGTCGTGGTTATCTCCAGGTAGAACGGCGAAAAACTTAACAGCCAGTCCGAAGCCCACGATGCCAAGGGAAATATAGCCCAGAGAAATAAGCACTTCCGGCAGCGAAGGAAAGTAGCTCGCTTTCCTCGCTGGATCGAAGGCAATTGTGGTGGGAATGAATCGATATAGTGTCCCGCCGAGGCAGGCAAGGGTCGCCATCTTGAGCAGAGTTCGCGGCGTTTCTCGCGCGGATTTAAATCGCAGCACGATTGCAGGTATTGCGATTAAAGATGTTTCGAGAAAGAAAAGAAAGCTCATCTTGTTGAAAGAGAATGCCGTTTGGAGTTGATGCCTCCACGCAAGGTCGACAAACCGGACCGCCAGAAACAGCAGACAGGCGCAGGAGAGCAAGTTACTCAACTCGATCAGCACACCAACGTCAAGTGCACGGGAATAGCGGAGGCATGTGATAAGTAGCAAGAAGGTGACGAAGCCAATCCCACAAAGACCGGCAGCCAATAGATATAGAAGCGGCATACATGGAGACTGCCAGAGAGGATTGATTTTGGTGCCGGCGAGAAGGAGTAGCCCCCCCAGAGAGGATTGATGCATCAGTGGAATCACGTAGGCCCCGATAATCATGAAAGGGTACATGCGCCTCAGGTAAGGCGAGACCCGCACCAGCATGGCTTTCGTGCGATCGTTGCCGGTGTAGTAGAACCTCTCAAGGATGAGTGGCAAAATCTCAAACGACAGGAAGAGTGCGCAATAGAGCGGCATGCATATAGAGATTTCGAGCATGGCCGATTCATAGTTCCATCGCCACGGCATGATTGCGCTATAAAAATTCCACGGACGGCCAACGTCAAAGCCAAGCGCGATCAGTCCTGTCGAATAGAAGAGAAACCCAGAGACAAGAGCCGCGCGCATGACTACGTGCAGCTTTTGCCGATTAAAGACCCAGGCCGCGATGCCCAGAGCCAGAGGCCCTGATCCCAGGGCTGTAAGCGTCATTACGTTGAAGGTTTTCCATATGCCCCAGGCATATGCGTCGTTCATCCCCGAAAATGGGCCAAGGGGAGAGACAAATCGGATGAATGACAGCGTCAATCCGATGATTGCCAATACCGCAAAGAAGATCAGAGTTGGAGTAAACACCCGCTCATGCGATACAGGAACACCACGCTGCCAATGATTGATTAGCGTAGTACCTACTGTGTCGCGAGATTGTGAGGAGGGACTTCTCATCGTCGAATCTTTCTAGACTTGGCTTTCATAACTGATCAGGGAATCCAGTCTTCTTTTCTCGGTCTGGACGCTCTGCTTCATGTCGATTCCAGTTATGTCTGATCGCGAAACCAAAAACACCGGCCATCAATATCGGTCCGGTGAGCCACTTGTACATCACTGATGTAACCTTCGTGGCGTAATGCGCGAGAGATGTTGATGCGAGCTTAGGCAGACCGATCTTTTCAAACGAGACATTGGAAAGATAGAGAACCTGTGTACCTCCGGCCTCATGTTCCCCATAGACTCTTTGTTCAAAATACTTACCGGGAGCCTCATCAATACGGTTCTTAGCTTTGGCGAGCAGATCGTTTCGTTTGCCAAAGATCACAGCGCCGGTCGGACATACAGCTGTGCAGGCCGGTTCCTGGCCCTTGGTCAGGCGCTGGTCAAAGCAGAACTCGCACTTGACGACCTTAGGATTCCAATGGTCCCACTCGAACTTCGGTACATCGAACGGACAAGCGACTTCACAGTAGCGACAGCCGATACACAGAGAACCTGTCCACGTCACCGCTCCCCACTCATTCTTCTTCAAGGCATCAAAAGGGCAGCCTGATACGCATGCTGGATCCAGGCAGTGCATGCACTGTCTCTTCACAAAGGCATAGCCTGGTTCATTGGGCTCTTCATAGACCTTGATAATGTTCTTGGTCTTTGAGTTCAGATCAGATGGCATGTCCCAGATGCCGCCGGACATGAGCGAATCGGCAGGAAGGCCATTAGCCTCATTGCATGCGGGCATGCAGGCTCGACATCCGGTGCAGATAGTGTTGTCGAATAGCATGGCGATTGCGTCGGCGGGCGCAACTGGATGTGCTGGGTGCTCTTCGGACGCCGCCGCGGATGTGCTTACGGCTGCAAGCGCTCCGCCAACACCGGCAAATCCTCGAAGCAGTTGCCGTCGATTGAGAGCGACGCTCATATCGAGGCCTCCGGACCGTTATCCGGACCATTCTTAGAATCTTCGTGTGGACCGTCGTGCGGATCTTTATCACCAGAGGCATGCTTAGACGAACCTGCGTCGGGCCCAGGATCAGGTTTATGCTGAGATCCCTCAAGTCCGTGGGAAGGCGTGATGCCCGGAACGCTCTCATCATCCCGAATGCTGGAGAACTTGCGTGAGGCAACAAAGCCAGCGCCCGCAAGCGCACCAGCAGCTAGTCCTACAAGCCCCGTAGCTATCGGGCTGATCTTCCCTTGGGGAGAGTATATGGGCGCGTAAGTTTCAGGAGGAGCGGCGATGGTATGAATCTGTACTACCTGAAACATGGGTACTCGGAAAGCAATACTTTTTTCAGTACAACCGATGCAGGGAGCACCGATGCCAATCGGCCAAACGTCTGGAATGTCATTGAAGTGACGAGTCGAACATCCTGCGTGAGTATCTGGCCCCTTGCAGCCCATTTCATACAAACACCAGCCTTCGCGATGACCGTCATCCCCAAACTGCTTGACAAACTTGCCAGCGTCGAAGTGAGCTCTGCGTGGACAATGCTCATGAATGTCCCGGTCAAAGGCAAATTTTGGGCGTCGTTGATCGTCGAGTTCAGGGAAAGTTCCGTTTGCGGCAAACTGCAGCAGCACACCCAGCAGGGTGTATGGATTAGGAGGACAGCCAGGAATGTTCACGATCGACTTGTCCGGGAGAAGATCGACAACACCAACAGCTCCCGTGGGGTCAGGATCGGCAGATGGAATACCGCCCCAGGATGCACAGGAACCGATCGCAACGATGGCGGCAGATTTACCACCGATATCTGCCAGAACATCGAGAGCCGGACGGCCCGCAAGCTTCATGTAAATGCCCTTATCCCTGGTTGGTATCGATCCCTCCACCACGAGAATGTACTTGCCCGAGTATTTCTGCACAGCTTCGTCCAGAACCTGGCGTGCTTGTATGCCTGAGGCAGCCATTAGCGTCTCGTGGTACTCAAGCGATATGACATTCAGAATTAAATCAGCGAAGTCTGGATGAGAGCTTTGAAGAGTTGCAGTTGTGCACCCAGTGCAATCTTGGAAGGCGAGCCAGATGACTGGAGGGCGAATGACTTGCCGGAGTCCCTCTGCAACTGCTTCCGGGGTCAGCATGTCGGTGATTGCCAGACCAAAAGGAGCGGCGATCATAAGTGACGAGCAGAATTGCAGAAACGATCGACGGCTGACTCCGCAAGCCCTTAGACGGTCATCAATCGTTCCGAGATCGGTCGAATCGCTGACCTGAAATCCTGGCACAAGCTTACCTCGACAGTAACAGTGAGAATGCCTGTATCCTCACCGAGGACTTCACAAGCACTGTAAAAAAGTACGCTTCGATCAAAGATCAATAGACCAATAGATCAGGAACAGGGAACGCCATCCAACATTCGCTTCGCTCGCCAAAAATACAGGTCATCGTTCTCTAGTACTCAACCCTTCGGAAGTTAAACAGACAAAAGTTCACAACACGATCGCGTTGGAATCAACTGTATTGGAACATTCTCTGCAGCGACCAAGTGGCCTCAGCGTAGTTCTCTCCCAGTTGAGAAGGATGGTCACTATAGCTCATTCGATCTCCACTCTCGATGGGGGGCAAACCTGCACCAGGAATGCAATGAGCAAGACTGCTCAGATTACCGGAACCAACGGAGTTCATGCTCGGCAATACCTTACGCATGAAAAGATTTAACGCTAAGGCGGCTGCAAAGAGGTGTGACCAACATCACGGCAATTAGCCCAGGAGGCCGCTAATCTCCATTACATAATTCGCACTGCAATCTGGTGCAAGGCAAACAACGAAATGCAACGGCCGAAATCACGGCGACTGCAGGTGCTGCAACATGAGACGTAGGCTTAGATGTTTGGTCATAGCGAGTGTTTTTTTCTGCATATGGCAGGCGCGTGGGAATGCTCAAGCCAATCAGCATTCCCATTTGAAGGATCCACCAATCGTGGTGAATGGTCAGACCAATCCCGCGGACTATGTTGGATCGGAAACCTGCGTCACTTGCCACGCTCCGCAAGCAAAGAACTTTGACTCAAACCCTCATGCCAAGCTCGCGCTGGAGCATGGCGGCAAGGGTGTCACCTGCGAGGGCTGCCACGGACCAGGAAAAGCACACGTTGAGTCTGGCGGAGATAAGACAAAAATCCTCGATCTCTCTGCTGCCAACGCGAAGACCGTAGACGCAACCTGCCTTGGCTGTCACGCTGGGTCTCATCCAAACTTCCTCCGCTCCCCGCATGCCAAGGCCAATGTGAGCTGCATCGGATGTCACTCCGTGCATCAGGCTGCCCCGGAAACTGCCATGCTCAAGGTGAGTCAACCGGCCCTCTGCTTTCAATGCCACACCGATGTCAAACCAAGTTTCGATATGCCTTTTCACCACAAGATCAACGAGGGCTTGATCAAATGTTCAGACTGCCACGATGCGCATGGCACATTCGGGAACAACAACCTCAAGTCAACGGCTGATCAGAATGCCATCTGCACGAAGTGCCACTCGGAGACGCGTGGACCCTTCGTGTACGAACATGCAGCTGTAAAGGCCGAGGGTTGCCTGGGATGCCACACTCCGCATGGCTCACAAAATGCACGGCTTTTGAACATGCCGAATGTGAATACGTTATGCAACCAGTGCCACAGTCCGGTAGCCTCCGCCACAGTTCACAGCATGAACGCGGGATCGTCCGAACTGACACCATGCACTAGCTGCCACACCTATATCCATGGGTCAAACATCAATCCGGCATTCCTAAGGTAATGGCCGCGGATTGGCCTGGCACCTAGTTGCGAAGTTTCCATGAAGACGACAGGTTTTGTAGTGAGGCTTGCAGTGAGGATAGTTATGAGAACGGGCTTGTTATCCCGCAGTTCAGACCAACGGTTATCTTCAGCGACGATGCAGCGCATCGCTGGATGCATTGTGTCGGTAGCGCTGATGGGCACGACGGGCACAGTTACTGGCCAGACTCCAACGCCGGCCGCGCCGTTGCCAACACCGGAGACTACCGTTTCCGCGCCAGTTGGCTACAGCATTCACCAGACAGTAGATGTCGGAGGACGCATAGTTGGTCTTACAGGCAGCGGGGCCATGTACGATACACTTGTCAATTTTCAATCCGGGCCACGCGTCCTCGGCCAAACGTTTGAGATGCGTGCGCTGAAAGACAACAAGAATACCCTTGTCGACACCATAAGCGGCGTGAGTACTGGATTCGGTGGCGATCCTAACAACTTCACTAAGATCAACCTGTTCAAAGGTAAGATCTACGAATTCTCGGGAATGTTCCGTCGGGATCGTCAATACTTTGACTACGATCTACTTGGCAATCCGAACGTCCCGGGCGGCCAGTCCATTCCAATCGGACCATCCAGCGCACCGACGGGCTCTTTCGCTTGGCCACAAGTTGAGCAATCTCCATTTCTATTCAACACCGTGCGTCGCATGACGGATACCAACCTCACCTTGTTTCCGCTCTCAAGAGTGACCTATCGCGCGGGATACTCTCAGAATATTTTTCAGGGACCTAGCCTCACGCCGAGCGGCTATCAATTCGCCATGTTCGATGCCGTGCTGCAGGAAAATCAGCGCAATAGCACCGACGATTTCACAGGAGCGATCGACTGGAAGCCAGTGAGGGGGACTACGTTGACCTTCGCTGAAGAAATCGATCATTACAAGGCGGATTCCTATTTCACTCTTGCCCCTGGCAGTTTAATTGCGCAAGAGGCCGACGGTACTAAGGTAGCTCTGAACGACTACGACAGTTTGACACCTTATCCAACTGGTAGAGCCTGTAATGCGAACAGCGTAGGCGCCACTCCCATATTCTCCGCGCCACCAACGCCCGGTGGCCTTCCCGTTATCAACGCCGCGTGTGCCGTTGTGACTAGCTATCTGCGTTCGCAGCCAACCAGAATTATCTACCCCACCGAGATATTTCGGTTTCAGAGTTCGAGCATCAAGAACATCGCGATTAACGGTGACTTCCGCTACACCAACGCGAATATGAATCTGCCCAACTACTTCGATAGCTACCAAGGGCTTAGTGGAACGACTCGTTCTCTAACCTACAAGGCTAAAGCAAAAGCCTACCGCGCCGTTATCGCCGCTGACTATGGCATCGTGTGGCAGGCATCGAAAGCATTCAGCATTTCTGATCAATTGGACTTCTCCAGTGTCCATCAACCAGGAACTGCCACCATCACGAGTGTCACTACCCAGTCGACCCCTGCGACCGCTGGAAATGAAACCATCAACTATGCTGGTGGGTTGATAACGACCACTGGCGCGCCAGGCTCAGGAACTTTCGAAGGGAGTGGCGCTGTGGGCGTTCCGCTTCCTGCATACTTTGGCCAGAATTTCCTGACGAATAATCTAACGGGCACGTGGGATGCCTCATCGCGCGTCACAGTCTCCCTCACCTTTCGTCACGAAACACACACGATTGCCCAAGGCATTCCCCACAATGCTCCTCTGCTTGTAGGCGCTACAGCAAATGGAACAGTAACAATCAATGAAGACGGCGGAATCTTCAACGCAGCTATCCGTCCCTCCGCAAATTGGACAGTCAATGGCACCGTCGCGGTACTTTATGCTGACAATGCCTTTACACCTGTCGGCCCAAGGCAGACAAAGCACTATCGCCTGCATACCATGTACCGTCCGAAGCCATGGGTCACGATCTCAGGTGCCTTTAACGACCTGGAACGACACAACAACACGAATAACAATCAAAGCGCAGTGTTGGCTGCCGATGACCCGTATGAAGGTCCAATCGACCACGTCGATCACAGCCGAATTATCAGCTTGGGCACTGTGCTTTCGCCAAATGATCACTATGGCTTCGATTTCAACTACGCCTACAGTGATGTATATACGGCGACCAATATCTGCTACAACAACGGTGCTTCAAGCACGTTGCCTGGAACTGCTTCCACCACAGGCAATGGAACACCGAATGTCTGCTTGGGCATATACGCCAGGGGATCGACGACTCAACTCTCGGATTGGCATGCAAGGGATTTCATGGATGCCCCGACACAGTACGGATCGGTGGCTCTCGCGCTCTCCCCGATCAGCAGAGTCCATTCCAATATCGGCTATCGCGTTAGCTCTGTGAATGGGAATCAGTTCTTCAACGACGCACGATCGGTCAATGGTTCACTCAACTCAACCTATCAGTCGCCTTTTGTAAATCTTGCGTGGACTATCCACAAAGGATTAATTGCGAAAGCAGATTATGACTTCTACGGCTACGGCGAGGGCGGTCCTTCTGGATCACAGTATTGCAGCACATCAACATCGACGACATCGGCGGTTGTACCGTGTACCTCTCTCCCTTACCCTACAGGTCTGACAGAGTCGCCAGCAGGCCTGACCGCTCCCAGAAATTTCCATGCAAATAACGTAACGCTCAAACTGCATTACGAATTCTAAGCTGCCTTGCAATCACACTGTCGAGGCAATTCGGGGTTATACTCCAAGTCGGAATAACCCCTTAAAGCCGCAGCCGTAGCCATCGGGTACTGATTGCAAGTGACCCACTAGCCCAGGATGTCTGAAGCAGATACTTATTTATCAAGTCAAGCACCAGATACCTGGTAGCAGATGCTGATCCATCAACAAGGCTGGATACTGCAACTGCCATGACGGAAATCAAACTCCAGCGCTCGGACGACCATCATCGCTGCAAGTTCAATGTGCAAGATTTACTCGTCGAGGATGAAGACTCCCTCAAGATCATCACCGATATGGGTATCCGGTGGCCAACCATTCAGAGTTGATTCGCAGCGACAAGCAACTGTCCGAGACTTAGTCCACCATCGCCAGTAGGAACCTGAGTTTGTGTAAATATATTCAATCCCGCCGCTTCCAGCTTCTTCTTCATCCCTTCGAAAAGGATGGCGTTCTGAAAGCTACCGCCACTCAGGCATACCCGTTGCAGGCCGCTTCGGTTAGCGATGCGGAACACAACTTCGACGAATACATCAATCAGGCCGTTATGGAAGCGCCTGCTAATAATGCCGGGCGCAACTCGGTTCCGTAGATCCGTGGTCACCTCATAAAAGAGTGAATTCGTTTCAATTTGCATGCAAGAGTCATCGCTGATCGGAAATCGATAAGAGCCCAGATCGCTTCGCCGGTCGCAACAAGTCTCGAGTTCTATCGCCCCTTGAGCTTCGTATGAGATAAACATCCGGTCGCATACCAGTGCAGCTATTGCATCAAAAAGCCGCCCGCAACTCGATGTATGTGGAGAATATGTTCTATTCGCGAATATTCGCTCTACTGCTGCTATGTGACTCGCAGGTACACTTAACATTAAAGATCGAGGCACTTGAGTTCGCCATGAGTCCCCAAAGGTATCCATTAGATGCGAGAGCGCCATTCGCCACGGTTCGTGGACTACTCTGTCTCCACCCGGCATAGCCGAATAAGCCAAGTGAGCAGCACGAGTAAATCCCTCCTGACTGGCTATTAGAACTTCGCCTCCCCAGACTGATCCATCAATACCGTAGCCGCTGCCATCGAGAGCTACGCCAATGACTTCTCCTGAAAGGAGGTTCTCAGCCATGCAGCTGGCGATGTGTGCGTGGTGATGTTGGACGCCAACAATCCTGATATCTCCTCTGACATTGCGTTGAGAGTTTGCCCATTGTGTCGACAGATAGCCTGGATGTAGATCGTGAGCTATGACCTTAGGATGTATTTCGAGTATGTCTTCAAAGTGCTTCACCGATTCCTCGAAAAAGTGAAATCCAGATAAAGATGTCAGATCACCGATGTGCTGCCCCAAAAATGCGTATCTATCTCTTGACATGCATAGAGTGTTCTTCAGTTCACCACCTACTGCGAGGATGGGCGGCACTGCCTGTCGTAGCACAACAGGGTAGGGTACGAATCCCTGTGAACGTCGAAAAAATTGTGTCTGGCCCGAAATTCGCCTCAGTACCGAATCGTCGCATCTCAAAAGGATGCTGCGGTTGTGCATCAGAAAAAAGTCAGCGATGCCGCGCAGTCGGTCGAGAGCCTCGTCGTTTTCGATGGCAATGGGCTCTTCGCTCAAATTAGCACTTGTCATTACGAGCATAGACAGGCTTCCGTCGGCGAAGAGCAAATGATGGAGCGGAGTGTAAGGCAGAAAGACGCCCAAATGGTATCCGTCAGGAGCTACAGCCCTTAAAGCCTTTGACCTTTCCTGCAGCAAGACGATAGGGTGCTGCGCAGATCCCAGCAACGTCGCTTCCTCATCTGTCACATGACACAGAACCTTAGCCGCCTCCAAATGAGGAACCATCACAGCGAAAGGCTTATCAGGACGGCTCTTTCTTCGGCGAAGCTCTTCAACTGCATGAGGCTGATCTGCGTCCACGGCTAGATGAAAACCACCCAAGCCCTTGATGGCAATGATTGATCCCTGTTTGAGCAGTCTTACTGCCTCAACAATAGGGTCGCCAGGCTGCACATTTTCGTTTCTATCCAGGAGTTCAACCAAGGGCCCGCAGTTCCAACAGGCATTTGGCTGTGCGTGAAATCGTCTATCAAGCGGGTCGTCATATTCGGCTTGACAAAATGAACACATTTGGAATCCGGCCATGGATGTCTGAGCACGGTCATACGGCACGCTTCTCACAATAGTGAATCGCGGTCCGCAGTTAGTGCAGTTGATGAAAGGATAGAAAAATCGTCGATCATCCGGATTCAATAGTTCACGGATGCATTCATCGCAAGTTGCGATGTCGGGCGGAATGAAGGTCTTTGAACTGTGCGATCGGGTACTCTCCAGAATGACGAAAGAGGATTCTTCGACGAGGAGAAGTTGTGTGGTCTCGATCGTAAACAAACTTGCCAAAAGTGGAGATTGCTTCGGCAGTTCATGCACAAAGGAGTTGATATCTTTCGGAACTCCCTGTACTTCAATTGAAACACCTGACTCAGAGTTTTGTACTGTACCCGTTAGGTTAAATCGCTGGGCAAGTCGGTAGACGTACGGACGGAATCCAACTCCTTGGACTATTCCATTGACGATAACTTTGACTCGTTGCTTCATATCTTGCACTCATCTCGGAGTGCCATTGCAGGTAAGCAAGATTCTACACAAGTAGAGCCAGCAAGACGCGACTTGTGTGCGCATTGTGGCCATATCCTTTATTCCTTGGCGATTCATGGTATGAATCGGAGGATGCTGTATACAATCAATAGTAGTGCTCCCGAAACTTGAGGCCAGAGGTTGTCCAATGTGTCTCGCGATCCCAGGGCAAATAAAAACTATCTATGATGTTCTCGGAATGCGCATGGGAAAGGTGAGTTTTGGTGGCATAGTTAAGGAAGTTTGCCTTGCCTACTTGCCAGACATCGCCGTCGGGGACTACACCGTTGTTCATGTGGGATTTGCCATTACACAGGTAGATGAAGAGTCCGCTCGCAGGACACTTGCTAATTTTCAGGAAATGGGCTTGCTGGATGAGGAGTTTGGCGAAGTAGGCTAAGCCTTAAATGCTTTTGACAAGACATGCTTTGCTTAGGAGCAATTAGTGAAGTACCTTGATGAATTTCGCGATGGAGAGTTAGCCCAGCGACTCGCTCGCGAGATACGTCAGAGCGCCACCCAACCATGGGCGATTATGGAAGTATGTGGGGGTCAGACTCATTCAATTGTGCGCAATGGACTTGATCAACTCTTGAATGGGATAGTTGAGATGATCCACGGACCAGGCTGTCCAGTTTGTGTCACACCTCTTGAATTGATCGATAAGGCATTGAAGATCGCATCTGTTCCCGGGGTTATTTTCTGCTCTTTCGGAGACATGCTGCGAGTTCCCGGTAGTCACATGGATTTATTCAGGGTGAAGGCGGAGGGAGCCGATGTTCGCGTTGTTTATTCGCCTCTCGATGCTTTGAGAATAGCGAGGCAGAATCCAGGAAATCAGGTTGTTTTCTTTGGCATTGGATTCGAGACAACCGCGCCGGCCAATGCGATGGCTGTTTATCAGGCCAAGGTCCACCAGATTATGAATTTCTCCATGCTCGTATCGCATGTACTTGTGCCTCCGGCTATCTCGGCGATTATGGATTCACCGGCTTGTCGTGTGCAGGCATTTCTCGCCGCAGGCCATGTATGCAGTGTGATGGGTTATCGGCAGTACAACCCATTAGTAGAGAAGTACAAGGTGCCTATCGTAATAACTGGCTTTGAGCCACTTGATCTGCTTGAAGGAATTCGAAGAGCAGTATTACTGCTTGAGGCAGGGACGCCCCAGGTGAACAATGCGTACGAGCGGGCCGTGTCTTTCGAGGGAAATCTGCCAGCGCAGAAATTGCTTTCAGAAGTTTTCGAAATTGCAGACAGAACTTGGCGCGGTATTGGAAAGATACCGTCGAGCGGTTGGAGGTTGAGCGAGGCCTACCGAGAGTTCGATGCTGAGTTGCGGTTCGCGGTATCGAGCATACGTGCCGAGGAGTCGCCCCTATGCCACAGTGGAGAAGTTCTTCAAGGTAATCTCAAGCCGAACGAATGCCCGGGCTTTGCAAAAGAATGTACCCCCCGTCATCCTCTTGGAGCCACTATGGTTTCAACTGAGGGTGCATGCGCTGCCTATTACAATTACGGACGTTTCGTTCCTGTGGAGTCGATTCAATGAGTCGAGACAGATGAGCTCGTTTACCCAACCTGATTTGTTAAATTGGAGCTGTCCGCTCCCGCTCCGCGACTGCCCATTAATTGTCATGGGCCATGGCGGAGGTGGCAAACTGTCGAGTGAACTCATCGAACATATTTTCGTTCCTTCGTTTCGCAATGCAGACCTTGAAGTCATGGCGGACTCTTCGGTGCTCACCTTACCTCCAGGCCGCGTTGCTTTTTCTACAGATTCCTACGTCATTCAACCGCTGTTTTTTCCTGGCGGATGCATCGGAGATCTAGCTGTAAATGGAACAGTCAACGACATCTGCATGAGCGGTGCCAAGCCCCTTTATCTGAGCGCTGGATTCATCCTTGAGGAGGGCTTCCCAATCGCTCATCTCGCTGCCATTACAGAGCGAATGGGTGCGGCGGCACGAGCAGCAGGCGTTGCTATAGTTACAGGTGATACGAAAGTGGTCGAAAAAGGGCACGGTGATGGCTGTTACATCAACACCTCGGGCATAGGCGTTATCTCAACGGCATTCCCCTCCAGTGGCTTGATTGGACCTTCTCAGGCGAGGCCAGGCGATACCGTAATCCTGAGCGGAACGATCGGTGATCACGGCATGGCAATTATGAGCGTCCGCGATGGCCTTGAGTTTGAAACAATTCTCCGCAGTGACACAGCTCCGTTAAATGGTCTGCTTGAATCGCTTCTAAAATTTGCTCCACATCTTCACTGTCTGCGTGACCCGACGCGCGGGGGGCTTGCCAGTTCGTTGAATGAAATTGCATACCAATCTAAAGTGGGTATTCTTATTGATGAGAGCAAGCTGCCGATCCTACCCGATGTACAGTCAGCATGTGACCTGCTCGGCATGGACCCAGTTTATGTTGCAAATGAAGGAAAGCTCGTGGCGATCGTTGAGACTCGTTTCGCAGAGGAAATACTAAGAGCCATGCGCACGAGTCCTTATGGTCAAAACGCAGCAATCATCGGAGTGGTTACAGCCCAACATGTTGGAATCCTGGCTGCAAAGACTGCGATGGGCGGCACTCGCGTCATACCGATGCAAATCGGTGAACAGATTCCTCGTATATGCTGAGTAGACCATTCAATGCTTCGAGCTTTCGTCATAACTTTACAAATCAACTGAAGCGGAGGCTTCGAAGATGAGGACATCTCTCAGCTTGGTGCTGTTTTCATGCGCCTTCCTTGGATTTCGTCACGGCTTTGACTACGACCATATCGCGGCGATCACCGACATAGCAGGAGTGCAGGCGCGAGTCTCTACAACTATGAGGCTTGGACTGATGTACGCGCTAGGACACGCTGCGACGGTTGCGATTTTAGGGAGCGTAGTGATTGGATTTAAGCTTGAGCTGCCCGGCGGGATGGACCGTTGGGCTGAGCGCCTTGTTGGCCTTACTTTGATTTTGCTTGCGATCTACGTCTTCAGTACGCTCATTCGAAAAAAGGGAAAGGAAATGCCAAAGTCACGCGCGGCTATGCTGATCGCCAGTGTACGCTGGATGCATTGGCGTTTACATAAATGGATTACCGGCGCCTCAGCCCAACCTAAGACATCTCAATCGGACGTGAGCGCATCCACCTGCTTTGGAATTGGAGTCATCCATGGTCTAGGTGCGGAGACCCCAAGCCAACTCGCGCTCTTTCTGCTGGCGGCGAACCTGGGCGGGCCCGGCCGCGGGTTCCTGGGACTTGGATTTTTCCTGCTGGGTCTGCTCATTATGAATACACTCATGACTGCTTCGGCCGCCGGAGTGTTCAGTGCAGGAAAAATGTGGTCTGGCTGGTATCCAGTTCTTACAGGCTTAACGGCACTCTACAGTATGGGCATCGGCGTCGTTTTTCTGTTTGGCTACTCAAGTATGTTGAAGAATATCTCGGGATAACGAGATTTTTTTATGAACTATTTATCGTGTGGCCCGGTATTCCACCGCCTCCACTTCACACTGGTCTGGATATAACGTTATCGGGATGCTCGTCAGTGCAGAGGAGTACATCTTTCGAAGCGACTGACTGCAGCGTTCCCGGTGAAGATCGACCGAGGACAATCCCGCGTTGCCTGTACCCTGCAGTATTGCAATTGTCACTCTTGAGAGACGGAAGCAATGATCGAATTCCTTTCGGCGGTCACGAAGGTATATCTGACAGATTTCATCGGGGATCCCGGTACTCGCGGCGCTTGAGTTCTCGTACCGCCTGTTCGTGCCCTTGGAGAGCAGCCTCCCGGATCCAATGACGGGATTGAGTGTAATCGTGTTCTACTCCCTGGCCGGTGGCGTACAAGTGACCAAGCTGAAACTGGGCCTCAGCATTGCCGTTATCAGCGGCCCTGCGATACCAGTCTGCGGCCAGGGTATAGCTGAGTGGAACTCCCTGGCCAAAGTAATAAAGATCGGCAAGCTTTTGCTGCGCTTCGGGGAAGTTCTGAGCCGCGGCAAGCCGGTACCAGTAGGCGGCATCCGCATCGCTTTGCTGCACTCCTTCGCCTTTTCTGTACATAAGCCCCAGATGATATTCGGCCCAGGCGAGCTTGCTGTGCGCAGCGCGCTGGCACCATGTAAAGGCATTCGGAAAGTTGTTCGCGGTGTAGTAGCGAAAGCTCAAATTGGCCTGCGCGTAGGCATGGCCCTGCTCGGCAGCCTTTCGCTCCCAGTAAGAGGCCTCCGTATCGTCGTGCGGCAAGCCTTGGCCTGCGTCATACATCGTACTGAGAAGATATTGTGACTCTGCGTGGCCCTCTTCGGCAGCGAGCCGGAAGCAGGCAGCGGCCTCTGTGAAGTTGCGATTGTTGTAGTCGCTCACGCCTTGCTGGTAGTGCAGATTTGAGGCCGCATTGGCGGCGTCACGACGGCCGCGAGCGACAATGCTGGAGCGCGTGGGATGCATTGACAGCGCGGTGCCACTGGGAGTGTGCTGAAGACCACCTTTGTTTCTATCTTCCATGTGCGTTGATCTGGCGGTCGACGAACTCAAAGCGACGCCTGGCATCGGTGATCTGCTGTCGAAGGCTGGATGCCAGTTCGGTCAGAAGGTCGCGGTGTTCAACCGCCGCTGCTTCGGCGTCAAGGTATAGTTGGCCGATTTCGCTGGCGAGTAGTATCTGGTGTTCCGAATCCAGCGCAGCGATATCGCGCTCGGCATGCTGCATCTGGCGCTTGATCCGGAGAATCTCGGCGGCTGCGCCTTCGCCGGCGATCAGCGAGTTAATATCGCGGTGATCGTCAAGGAGACGCTGCAGAGTTTCCGTATCGCCGCGCCTGTAAGCCTGATTTGCTCGGGCCATCAGCAAAGTAAAGTGCTTCTGCTCGGCCTCGTCGCGCGCGAAGTCTGGGTGGATGCGCTTGGCTATCTCGCGGAAGAGGCTCTTAAGACTAGGGGGCGGATTGAATTCTTCCGGTTCTTGGGCATCAGCGAATGCGGCATCATGAGACTCGTGCGCACGCTGGCGCGCATCCTCAGCTCGACTGCGCGCTGACTCGGAGTCGTAGAGGTCGACTTCTCGTTCTGCAATCCGAGCTTCCAGATCATCGAGCTCAGCGTAAAGAACCCCGACCTGTCGGAAGTAACGCCCTTCAAAGGCCTTGAGTTGAGTGCGGAATTGGGCAAGCTCAGCCTCTCGCTCTGCAAGCCGCGAACGAACGGAAGCAAGTTGCTCGCGCTTGTCGATTAGATCGACGTCATTCGGGGTCTGCTGGAGGATGATCTCGGATGGCATGAGGCTTCAATGGCTCTATTTTCAGTTTAACGGAGTGAAGTCCTGTTTCGCGCAGATTAGCAGGGAACCGCTGCCTCGGCTTCAGCGATCATGCTTACATTGATTGTCGAGACTCATCGAACATTGGAAGTGAGGAAGTTGAGCCTTCTGTTTCATGTTTTTCGGTGGTGGCTGCGCCGTCCCCCGCATCCACTTCATCGAGCAGGAAATTGCTTAGGCCAACCCCGACTAGGCGATAGAGTTGTTGCGGACCGAGGTCAATTCGCTGACACAATCCCAGTGCGATCTCGGTGAGATCTTCGCTCGAGGCAATGAACCCTGACTGTGTAGAGCTACGTGTGAAGGAATGAAACTCCTTCGTCTTCAGCTTTAATACGACGGTCTTTGCCCTTCGAAGATTGCTGCGCGATGCAGCCCAGACTTTGTCGGCAAGGCGCCGAATGTGTGAGTCGCAATCCTCAAGTGGAATGTCATCGGGGAAGGTATCTTCAGCTGAAATTTGTTTCCGCACCCGATTGGGGATCACTGGGTTGTGGTCGATTCCTCGTGCAAGCTCGTAGAGTCGTGCACCCCAACGACCGAAGTGTAACTCAAGCGCCGGTAATGTCATGGCGCGGATATGGCCTACCGTGCTGATCCCAGCTTGCGCCATGCGGGCCTCTGTCACCTTGCCGACGCCGGGGATGCGGCCAACGGGGAGTGTCAAAAGGAAATCCTGCACTTCATGAGGCTGGATCACGAAAAGGCCATTGGGTTTCTTCCAGTCCGAAGCGATCTTGGCTAGAAACTTGTTAGGAGCTACGCCCGCTGATGCAGTCAGGTTCAGCTCCGTCCAAATCTGTTGCCGAATAGTCTTCGCAACGAGTGTCGCTGTGGGCAGTCCCAACTTGTTCTCCGTTACATCAAGATAGGCCTCATCGAGCGACAGAGGTTCGATGGCATCAGTGTGGCGCTGGAAGATGCCGCGTACAGCCTGAGACACAGCTTTGTAGCGCGCGAAATCCGGAGGAATGAAGACAGCTTCCGGACAAAGACGTTCCGCACTCACCGCAGGCATGGCAGAACGGACACCGTAGCGCCTGGCCTCATAGGAGGCAGCGCAAACCACAGAGCGCTTGCCTTTCCACGCGACTACGACTGGCTTTCCACGCAAGCCAGGATCATCGCGCTGCTCCACGGACGCATAAAAGGCATCCATATCGACGTGTACGACCTTCCGGGCTCCTAGCGCTGCGAACATTTCATCCATCGCATAACCCACAAGTACTGTAGTGGTCAGCGAACGCGTCCCATTCAGGAATGCCCGTAAACGCTGAGTTACGAAGGTCAGTCAGATCTGTCGATTGGAGAAATGAGAAGTCTGACGGATGGCGTTCGGCGAAGGCTCGCAGCAGAGCAGTTCCTGAGGGGCATGGATGGCCGTTACCCGCTGCGAAAAGATACTCGAGAACTGGATCGGTCACCGGTTCCGCCATTACATTCCCCTAATCAATGAGCCATTCTCGCATATTCGCCTTATATTCGCCTATAGGAAACTTTGCCTTGACTCGTAAATTAGATAGTCCACCCTGAGCATCAGATCCAAATTCTGGACAGGTGCTGGATAAATAGCATTTCAAAGTACTGATTAGATTAGATATGTAATTCAACTGCTCAGACTTTCACGCTGGGGGAGGGTTTTGGGTGAACCATTGACTTCTCGTTGGTTAATCCACATACATAAACAAGTTTTGGCGTGTGACGCTGACCCCGCCTGTGCAGCCGAGGTCTGGAGGTATTTTAAGATCTCGTAAACACAAGATGCGCATTTCTCAGTTCAAGGTTCTCCAAGCAGATGCCGTTGGTTGTTTTGCCGCCTGAGGTCATGGAATTCAGAAACGCCGCCTCATTCACGCCGTTCGACTAACCCTTCCTGATGCCTGTTATTTTGCTCTTTCTCCGTCGGCATCTTTTTGCTTATCTTTAAGGGTTTGCCTGGCGAAATCTCGTACCAGTGGGTCATGATCTTCTCCCATTTCCTGCAGAATAGCCAGCAACTCATTTGATGAGTTGGTGTAAGTACTGCGAGTCAGCAACTGCAAAGTCTGCAGACGATATACAGATGCTGTATTTCGCAACTCAGCGTGCAAGGCTTCAATAGCACCCGGCAAGTCTGTGGTGGCGAGAGCTTCGAACGCACTCTCCTGCACGACTGCGTCGCCATGTTGCAAGAGATCCTTCAGCTTAACCGTGTCCGCATTTTTTGTGGCGAAATGCACTTTGGCGAGCTCTGCATTTTCGCTCTGAAAAGCGTCAACCTCCGCTTCGCTGAGGACTGGAGTTTGCGTCGTGTCTCGACGGAGTAGGGCGCTTAGCGCGGCCTCTCGGACGAGTGGATCTTCGTCGTGCAAGGCATCCTGCAAGAGGGAGACAGCAGCCTCCGGAGGAATTGCCGCCGAGGAGTCGATCTGTTCAAGCAACGCGACGCGATGCAACGATGAACGATTGTGAAAAGCATGAACTAAGTGATCTGCCGCAATCGGGGCATCGATGCTTGATGGAATCTCTGCAGTGCGCGGGTGAGCTCCGTCAGAGGAAGGATTAACAGCCGCGGTCTGGGATGTTTGTGCTGCTGAAAGAGCAGGACTCAGTGCGGAACAAAATCCTGCTAGCGCGACGATACTTCGGACTATCGATGAATGATTCATAGCATACCTACCAGATAAATTCCAGGTTGCCCGTCATGGCGATGGTGTTGGTGTTGTGGATGTAGATGGTATCCGGACTCGCAACCTCTACATCGACCAAGTGGCTGAAGTCGAGGTACAAAATATGAGTGCCAGCTGCGCCACTATATCCCTGAGTGATGACCGAACCTGAGGTAGATTCCAACCCGACCCATTCGATAAAGTTTGAGGGGATGTGCAGGATCGTTGCCGAGGCAACTCCACGAAATCCCAACGCAGTCTGGCTCCCGATCATCATGATCGCCTGGTTGGACACGGGAGTGATTGGCGCGGAATAAGCTCCCGAAGCAAGGTTATAGGTGATGTTGACGGCATTGGGAACGGTCACGGTCTGAGAGGCCTTCCCAACAATAGCTAAAGTTAGCGCTGTCACTACAAAGGCGACAGACAAGGCTGCATAGCGTCGGATAGTCGATCGCTGTTTCATTGGAGAACTCCTTGCAATTTGTGGATTTACCAGATCAACTTGACGGTGCCGGATTCGGATGTCGAAGCGCCATTGTGGATGACAAACTGGTCGGCGCTGAATACCTCGAGATCGATCTTGTCACTTTCATCCAGCCAGATAATATGGGTGCCGAGAGCAGAACTGCCGTTGTGTATGACGGCACCGGTTCCAGCTTCAATGCCTATCCAGCGCATCATAATCGTGGGAATATGCACCATCGTTACAGTACTGACGGCGAAGTCAGTGGTACCTGTGTTTGATCCGATTATGATGACCGGTTGATTCGTTGCTGGCGTGACAGGTGAACTGGTTGCGCCCGATGCCAGCGTGTAATTGATGACAGCCGAATTCGGCGTGGCTATAGTGACAGCAGCTTTTCCTACTACTTCAGAAAGAGCTGCAAGGATGAGCAGTGAAGCGGCGAATACGCCAATACGATGCAGAGTGTTCATTGATTTACCATCCTTCCGGCGAATTAGTTTTGTCCTTTGTCCCAGAAGTGCCTGAGCAAGGTGTGGCGATATAGCAAGGCCAGCCCCGTAGCTCCGGCAAGGACGAGAAGGGCTGACAATAACTGGATCGTTTTCTCTTGCCTTACGAGGGCGGTCGGGTCAAGCAACATTCCCTGGCGAATCGCATCCGGCGGGATGACGAACGCGTTGTGTGCGATTTGAAGATGAGGAGAAAACAACTGTAGTAATACTCCAGCCAGAAAGATCGTCCATATCGCAAAGGGAAGCCAAAGCGCGTTTGATCTGCGGAAAGTTTTCAGGTCATTGGAATTCATAGTTTCTCCCCAATGTGGCGCAAAGAACCGAGACTTGGATCAGAGTTCCCGATCCAGATACCGTCTCGGCAGAACTCCATCCATTCGCAATGATGGTGAGAAGGGTGCGGATAACGTTTCAGATTTCTTTGGCCGTATATCGGATTCTCAGAGCTTTGGAGTCTCTGTCTCGATCAGTTCGACGTTCGGTATCATGCTGTCCTTATCGTCTGATGAGCGAACTGGTACTGACTAAATAAGTAATATCCTGGAAAATAATGGAACGTGACTTTTGACTTTACAGCTTGTTTGGTTTGCTTCACTAATACTGGTCGCTTGGGCATCCTCCTTTCGAGATCTGTAGATGAATAGCGACGGTTCGCAGCCACAGACCATAAACGTGCTATATCAATAATGTGCTCTATCAAATCGGAGAATCCTGGATGAGACATGCTAAATAGAAGCTATCGTTATCCGCTGGTGTCATGCCTGCCCTTGCTCTGGCTGGCAGTAGGATGTAATTCAGGTACAACTGTTCGACAAACCGTGATAGTGAGTGGTCAAGCACAGAGCGCTATTCCTGAGCGACTTAAGTCGATCGTGACCAGCGGAACGCTAGCGGATCTCCGCTGGTCTTCGTTTGCTGACTGTAAAGAGCAGGTTCAACAGCTTTACCAAGCTGAAGACTATGTTCCTATATGGGAGCGCAATGGTCAGGTAACACCTCAAGGGCTTGCAGTGATTGCTGCTCTAGAGAGTAGTGAGCAAAAGGGACTCAACCCCCAAGACTATGACACAGGCCTCTGGTCACCGCGCGTGGCTGCATTCAAAGCGGCAGTCAACGACGCTGATCTTGCTGCGCGATTTGACGTAGCACTGACTGTTAGTGTCATGCGTTATATCTCAGATCTGCACATAGGGCGTGCCAATCCAAATAAACCTTCGTTTAGTATCGCAGTTCAAGGTAAGAACTATGGGTTGGCCGAGTTTGTGGCGCAGAAGATATTGCCTGCGGATAATGTACAGGCGGTGCTAAATACTGCAGAGCCTCAGTACGAAGGTTATCAGCGTACAGAGAATGCACTGAGAGCCTACGTCGTATTGGCAAAGGAGGAGCATGATACTCCGTTAAAACAGCCTATAAAGTCGCCCCACCCTGGAGAAGCCTACAGCGATATTGATCAATTGGCCCAACATCTACGCGCACGAGGAGACCTGCCGCAATCCGCGTCAGTTAATAGCACCTCTGGTATCTATGACGGAGCATTGGTTGATGCAGTGAAGCATTTCCAGGTACGACACGGCATATCACCGAACGGAAAAATAGGGCCACAAACAATACGGGAACTAAATATTCCGCTAAGCGTGCGAGTGACACAACTAAACGATTCGCTCGAACGCTGGAGATGGTTACCACAGGAGTTTTCTACGCTGCCTGTCGCTGTGAACATCCCTGAATTTGTTCTGCGAGTATTTTCTCCAGATCATCGCATTGCTCTCCGTATGAATGTCGTGGTCGGTAAAGCCTTCGGTCATAAGACTCCAGTCTTTGCGAAGAATATGAAGTACATTGTCTTTCGGCCGTATTGGAACATACCTCTAAGCATCGTGCGAAGCGAAATCGTGCCTGCTTTGCGAAAGAACAGTAGCTATCTGTCTAGGAAGCGCCTCGAGATTACAGATCAGGGTGGCCATGTAATCACCAGTGGAGTAGCGAGCGCCAATGAACTTACACAATTACAGTCTGGCAGGTTGATGGTGCGCCAGAAGCCAGGGCCGGACAACGCACTTGGCCTGGTAAAGTTTATGTTCCCCAACGAATACAACATCTATCTGCACAGTACACCGACGCCACAACTGTTCTCGCAATCACGTCGTGACTTCAGTCACGGATGCATCCGCGTACAACAGCCAGCAGAACTCGCGGCATTTCTATTGCAGAACCAACCGGAGTGGACGCTGGAGAAAATCAAAGCGGCAATGGAATCTGGTCCGGACAATCGACAGGTCAATCTCTTAGCGCCGGTGCCCGTAGTGATCGTATACATGACTGCGGTTGTTGAAGAAAACGGCGAGGTCTACTTCTTCGACGACATCTACGGCAACGATAGCTCACTGAATGATCAGTTAGCCAAAGGAAGGCCATATTCACATTGAAGCTAAAGTTCGATGTGCGAAGCATGACGAACACTGCTAGGCATAACTTCTGGCGAAGATAGCAAAAATGAGCAATGCAGACCATACTTCATATCAACTCTCCTTAATCATGGGAACGCGTGGATAACCATCCGTACTAGATTTGGTCGAGTAAAACTACTGTCCAATGAGCTCCATATCAGCAGGCGATATAAAAGGAGGCATCAGTGGATAACAAGCCGTGGCATGTACTTTACGTGATTGCAAAACATGAGAACAAGGTAGCTCGCCATCTCGCCGGTCGTGCGCTTGAGTATTACCTTCCCCTCTACTCCGAGCGTTCACGGTGGTCCGATCGAACTGTTGCAGTTGAGCGGCCGCTGTTTCCAGGCTACGTCTTCGCCCGTTTCCCTCCTCACTCCAGGCTTGTTGCAATCTCTACTCCAAGTGTGTTGAGGATACTAGGCGATACGGTCTCAGAAACAGTTGATTGCGCGGACATAGAAAGGATTCGAGAGTCACTGGCCAGCGGATATGCACTCAAGCCTCATGCCGGCGTAGCGGCGGGAACTAGAGTACGTATTCGTCACGGTATCTTTGCCAACACTTTTGGGATTGTCACAGATTTGCGTCGAACGTGTAACGTGGTGGTTTCGCTATCTGCGGCGAATCAGTCTTTCTCTATCGAAGTTGATTTGAGCGACATCGAAATTGTTGAAGGTGCTATCTTGCCTGCGCTAATGCAGCCCCGAGTAAGTCAACATCGGAGCGGCAGCGGCAAATTTGCCTGAATATTGAGTTAGGTCCTTGTCTAGAGCCTTCACCCTTGCTCTAAGCGCTTACTGCCCGTACAGGAGTGGGACGATTCCACGTCCTCATCCATGCGCGACATGGTTCTTCGACGAAGTGGTAAGTGCAGATGGCGACGATTGCTATCGAAATAATGTATATGGAAAATAGCAAGATACTTGCTCCGCTTTGTGGGGCCGGTGCGCGTGCCTTGAGAATCCAAAGCGTTACGTTATGGGTCATATACAGTGAATACGAAACTTTGCCCCAGTACACGGCAATTCGTGAATCCACGATACGGGCGAGTATGCCAGTCGATTCCGCCAATGCGAGAATTACAAAGGGAAAGAGCAACGCCAGCCAGTCTGGTGCAACATACCGAAAGTGATGTATAAGCACCGTCATTAAAATGAGCACGAGGCCGACCTTGAGGCCAATTATCCGAGAGCTGTGCGAATGCTCCCTGCGGGATCTATAAAGGTGAAACATGAGGCAGCCTGCAGTGAACTCACATATCACCTTGATCAGTAGAAAAAATGATGGAATATTCAGCATCTGCACGAAGATTGCAGGGATAGCTGGAAGCAGCACAGCGATAAATCCACCGAATTTGGAAGGCAGTTTCTGTAATCTGCAGAAGACTAAGAGCGGAAACAAGATATATGCAAACCACTCGCAACTGACAGACCACGAAGCGTTATTCCAAGACTCAACCGCATGTATGCGCCATGCATGGACTAAGAACACATTCGCCACAAATGTGCCTGGCGTCCATGTAGAGAAATTCTTCAACGTACTGACTCCAGAAATCCTGACGCCAAGCAATAAAACAGCCGACACCACCAACGTAAACAAATGGACGGGATATAACCTCGCCAGTCTTGCCCACAGAAAGCGGCGATAGATCTTTATTGAGAACGGCGAAAACCGGTCCCAGTAGTTGTAAGAGATGATGAATCCACTAAGCACGAAGAATAGATCTACTCCCAGAAAGCCAAGACGCGCAAACCAATAGAGGGATGCAGGCAGGGAAGGTAGAAGGTATGCAATGTGAAACAGCACAACCCACCACGCAGCAAGCCCTCGGATACCTGTGAGAGGTACAATTTGCGATGGCTTCGTGGTCTTGGCAAAGCTCATGGACATAAATCTCCGGACTTCTTCTTGAGAGCGGTGGATAATGTTTAAGCTACTGACCAATTGTTATCGAACGTGGAGCTTACGAGAAGTATAGAATCGATGCAGCAAATGATTGATATGCTCATCGACAAAGTATCAGTTCACAGATTAAGTGGTGTATAGCTCTATATCTTCAGCGTCAATTAAAGTCTGAGGAGAGTCGATCATGCTGGATTGCTTCGTCTATCGCCGCACAGAAAAACGAATTCTCATCGTTTTATTATTACTGACCCAAGAACTTCTTTTCTCGGCTCCAACCGGACATGCTATGCCTTACCTAAGGTACACACACAGAAATGCAACTGTGTCAGCCATGCAACTCACCTCGGATGCCGGTGACCCATCGAATGCTGGTGGAGTTATCAAGGTGCTCAACGCATCTACTTTTCCGGGTACTGATTTCAGCAACCGCGTGAATTCGTGCCTGGCATCTATTGCGGCGGCAGGCGGCGGTACTTGTGATGCACGTGATTTCCCAACTACGAACTTTGCATCTCAAAGCATCATCGTTGGAGACGGAGCTAACAGCGTTACGTTGATATTGCCAACAGGTACGATCATCTTCGCGGATGGTAAGCAACTTGTCTATCGTTCTCGATCTAATATTTTCGGACAGGGAATTGGCTTCTATAAATATCATGGCCTTCCTCCTGGGAGTGGATCGATCATCTATTGCGCTGCTTCGACTGTTGTCTGCGTTGCTCCCTTTATGGAGTCTTCGCATGTAGTTGAGTATGCCCACCTCGCGAAGTTCTCAATACAGGCCGCCCCCGTCAATGGAATTCCGGTAACGGGATCAATTGGCTTGGCGATAGGCGGTGGCGTAGGAGGGGCAGACGTTGCGAGCAGCCGCTTTGAATTACTAAGAGTCGGCGGCTTCGACGTAGGAACTCAGATGGGTGGCGCGTATGGATGCACTTGCTACAACGAAATCGATCAGGTCTACTCCACGGGAAAAAGTTATGGTGTGAGCACAACCAACGTCAGCAAATTCTTCGGCGACGTGAATTCAAATTCGTGGACATCTGGTACAGCCTGGGGTGCCATTGGACTCTCGGACGTTGGTGGGAGCAAGAACCGCTGGATTGGCATCGACATTGAAGGCGCCCGGATACACGGCATGGTAATTGCCGGTTACGGAAGTTCTGTAATCTCTCCCTATGAAGAGGGAAACGGATGCGATCTCATTAACGGTACAGACAACATGCTCATTGGACCCTTGTCTTATGGAGGGGGAGCATGGCGGCCATGTGCAGAATCTACCTCAAAATCAGGCTTCTGGTTAGGCCCCGATGCAGCTCCCAGGACGATCGGCACTACGAGCGGTCTTGTGTTCGGCTCTCCCAAAATGTATGACGATGGCTATAACAGTCAATATACCTTGCTGACTGGTAACGCGTTAGAGCTCAAGTACTCCGGAAATCAATTGACGGTGTACGGACGCAATGGTCATGCACCGCTGAATGTAGGACACCTCGGGGCTACCTCAGGTATTACTGCGACCGGTAGGTCCTCCTTGTCGTCAATTCCAGACCCTCCCCCACCAACTCTTTTGGCAACAGGAGGAACGGGTACGAACTACACCTACTATGTCGTGGGATATGACAGGAATGACGGCGTCACTCTCCCGTCACGGGCGGCAACTGTGAGTGGGCCCGCACTACTGGGTACGGTACTGACTGCTAAGCCCAAAGTCGGTGGCATCGGATACAGCGTCGATGACCTTGTCAGAATCATCGGAAATCATAGCGATAATAACGCTTCCGCGAAAGTAATTTCGCTCGGAGATCATGGTGCTGTTACAGGACTCGCGGTCATTGCGGGAGGTAGTGAGTACGCTTCGTTGAACGCTGGAAGTCTCGTAACATTTACAACCGCAGGAGGGAAGGGAACGGGCCTCACTGTTACGGTCGATGCTACGTACATTAAGATTGTTCCGGCGGTCGTTGATGGCATTCACTGCGTAGACGTGCTCAAGACAGATACGGCCCACATGCTGCCTTCCACAGTTGGGGATATATACGGTTGCAGCGTCCACAACGCGCTTCCAAGCCGTACGGACTTTGGTCAGGCAACCCGCGATTATAGGCCTCCAGTACGCAATAATACCGGGGACTTATCAGTTGCAGGACAAACTGCTGCTGCAAAGTATTGCTTCGGGAGTACCGCCGTGTGTTGGACGGTCTCATCGGGAGCGCCCACGGGAGTCTGTGTGAACGGATCAATTAATTCAAGTACAACCAATGGTGCCTTTTATGTTTGTCAGGCGAACGGGTGGGTAGAAAAGTAGGACAAAAGCAGCGCTGTGCAATGGGAGCATTGTCCGAGATACGCAAAATACGAGGCTCTGAAATAGTCGATAGCGTATCTCCTATCGCGAGTTCCGCGCTAATCTCACTGTACCCGAGACGGTTGAAGATTCATGCGGCATAAAAACATGGAAATCCGCGAATGAAGTATTGTCTGCATCAGCGGCATCGTAGGGATAAGCATTCTTAACCGTGTCAATCAGGCACCATTGGGGTTCATTCTGTTCAATCCACCGGGTAAACCTTCTGTGCCGAACATGCCTCGACGGACCGTCTTCATCCATGTTACTCGAATACACAACAACAAAGCGTGTGGCACATGCAAACAGACGACGCATATATCTCTCGAATACATCGTCCTCCACCAGGTGAAAAACAACGTCAAGAGAGATTGCCAGATCTGCAGATGTGTCAGCCACGAACGCGCTTGACTGTATGAAGTGCTTTGATGAATCCCCTGCAAAGATAGAGCGACAAACGTCGATCGCCTTTGCTGAAATATCAACCCCGGTATAGATCGGGTAATGTGCCAACTTCAACTGAGATCCGTCTCCACTCCCGAATTCGATTACTGATCCGATATGATGTGTAGCTACGAAGTCATTAAGGTAGGCTGCCTTGAACTGCGCTAACCTGTTATAACTTCCTGACCCCGAGTTGCCACCACTGATGTAGCGACGGTCCCAGTAGTCGGAAGAGTTCCATCCCCTGCCGTGCAAGCGAACGAGAAAAGGACCCACCTTCGGGATCCCCTTAAGAATCGTCTTCAGATTATGAATTGTGATTTCCATAGGCGTCTCTCCGGGATTTGTTGTGTCCGGCACAACTCGCGATGGTCGAAGGAAAGAGAGGGTGAAGACGTGTTCTATGTTCCGAACGGAACATATTTCTCGTGATCAGAGCTCTGGGAGACGAAATCCTCGAAGCGCATACTGTGCACCCTCGTATGTCAGATGGTGCTGATCCGCGTAGAGTAACTGATCACCCTGCATGTATGCGCATAGATTGCGGCTGTTACATAGACTAGACCTCAACTCGACGATCCGTACTCCTGAAAGCTTCGCGATGGACTCATTCATCAGTTCGGCTGCTGTGTCGGCTGCCGACCTGAAGTCAGCAGGAGCCACGCCGGCATCGTTGTTATTGTCGCTGATCCAATTTGCAATCGCGTGGCGGGCAGGAATGCGGGCAGTTCGATATCTCAACAGGGGATCAAATGCAAAATTCGGCACGTCATCCAGGACGATTACACGTCGTCTCTCATTTCCTAGTAAGGGAATAACCGATGCAGATAAAGACTGTACAAATGCATTGCGAACCGCATTCCCGTATTGATTGTTATCGCTAAGTTGGAAGTCGGTAACTAGTGGGTCCGGGCTGTCTGCATGAAATGGGGCGCCCCATCTACCTGTAAGAATCACGATCTTGACTCGACTATCTCTAACTATCAGTTCTGATACAGCTTTGTTGAATTGCATGCACTCTGTAGCCACCATTGGATGCTGAGCAATGAATAGCGCGGCGCTCTCCAATGGCAGACACGAGGACTTGCTTAACTGAATGAAGCCATATCCCTCGTCACCTGATATTTTCCGTAGAGTCTCAGCGAGCACTGAAGAGTGGCTGTCACCCCAGAGAACCACGGCTGGTCGAGGATCAGAAGTTGGGTAGCAGCGAGAGGACAACTGTGGCTTATTGACACCATAATCTGCGACACATGGGTCAACGCCAACCTCACCGTCATGGATCAATGCAGGATATCGCTTTGGAAATCCATGACCGACCCGCAACGTCAAAGATACGGCAAAGAAGAAAAGACCAACCAATGCGTAGCGTAATAGAAGTGGCACAGGCAGGCGACGGGATCTCCTGAAAGGCTGCTCAACCAGGTAATAGGAGACGACCGCGAGAACAAAAGATGTTACAACCGCGAGCGAGGCTATCTTTGCAGGCAGCATTCCAGCTGACGCTATGCGTAAGAACGCCAGGAGGGGCCAGTGCCATAGATACCATGAATACGAAATCCTACCGATAAAGACCAAGGGCGATAGGGAAAGCAGGCTTCGATTCAACAGGCTTAGCGGAGAAGCGATCACTATTGCAGTACCCAGAACCGAGGGCAAAGCGTACGCGCCCGGAAATGGCGTTGCAGAGTTAAGCATAAACATTGGCCCCACTATCATCGCGAGACCTGCCAGACCTGTCACTTGCGACCATCGAGTGGAAAGCAGGTGACGTCTCCTGGTGAACTCGGCTACAGCCAGCGCTACACCAACACCAAGTTCCCATGTGCGTGCTGGTAAGGAATAGAATGCCATCGCTGGCTCATGCTTTACGACAACACATGCATAGACAAATGAGACCACGCAAATGAGATTAATCGCCGGAAATAATAGGTTACGTTTGAGGCGCCCTAGCAAAAGCATCAATAACGGTATGGCCGCATAGAATTGTTCCTCAATCCCCAAAGACCAGGTCATCAACATAGGCTTAAGATCGTTAGCCGGTTGAAAGTAGCTAGCATTCATTCCAAAGTAGACATTGGATATTGACAATAGGGCTGCCAGGGAACTCTTGGCAAATATATACGCTTCGAAAGGAGACAATAAGAGAATCGCAGCCAGTAAGCTGAACGCAAGGACAACGAAGAAGACAGGAAGAATTCTTTTAGCGCGCTTTTGATAGAAGCGAAGAAAAGTAAATGTTCCGGCGTTCATCTCCGAGAAAATATGCCCACCAATCAGGTACCCGGAGATAACAAAGAAGACGTCGACGCCGGTAAATCCCCCAGATACAAATGGAACTCCCGCGTGATATAGCACCACGCCCAAGATAGCGATCGCACGAATTCCATCAATATCAGGACGGTAGTTGCGAACAAGAGTCGGTGCTACTTGTGTATTCATAAGGAATCTATCCTTGATCAGATTCTTGTCGATCCGTATTCGAGGCAGATCTCTCTTTGGGCTGGCTTTGGAGTGCGCGAATATTCAAGCCCAGGAGAATACCGGAAGTCACACCGAGTAGATTGACAACCGTAATATGCGAGTCCGTCACTCTGCCTGAAGTGAATCCATGCAGAACCTGCAGAGCAACCGAAAGAAGGGCTACTCCTAATGAGACCGCCAGACCTGACCGGGATTTCCACGCCAGCATTGGAAGGGTCGCGACAAGCGCGTATACCAGGAAATGTAACCAATTGCTGGTGATGTTGCCAGCGATAAGTGAATCTCTCAGGCCAACGACGCCTGGTAGCAGAGAACTAACGATAACCCCGCTTACCAGCATGAACCAGTAGAGTCGCAAACGAGACTTAGTCAGCATTGGCGTAGAAACCCATCTCAGGTTGACCCGTATTCAATTCCTTCAACTTGAGAACGAATGTATGCGACACGCAATCAACGAACAATATGCCAGCCGCGCCTGGACTCGTCGCGCCATGTTCCCGTAACAAGTGGATATATCCGTGCCCAGGAAAATCAATACGAACACGCCACCCTTCAGTAGAGTCTTTGCGATCCACTACACCGTCAAGACAGAGCTCAACTCCTGAGAAACCAAACTGAGGGCACGCAAGGCAGAGAATGTCAGAGCATTCCTGAATAGTGTTACTGGTAGAGAGCTCTCGTTCAAACTTGAGAAGGATGATCTGTGCATTGAGCAGGCCACGAAATGCTCCCCCTGCGGCCATCTTGCCGGCTACAGAAAATTCACTGTAGCCAAGATGCTGGAGACTGAGCCACGCGCCAAGACACACAATGACGATGACAAAGCTATGGTACTGCTCATGCGTTGTCGTTAGTAGAAGGGATGCAGCCGCAGCAAGTCCGCAGAATCCGTAGAGAACGAATACGACCTTGCGCGGTGCCATGCCAAGCGATAGTAGTTTGTGGTGGATGTGTGATCGGTCAGCGCCAAAGATCGGTTGCTGGCAGAGGAAACGACGTACAACTGCTAGACCTGCGTCAAGCAGCGGCACAGAAAGCGCCAGCAGCGGGGCCGTCATGCCAAAAAGCGTAGTTGACTTTTCGCTCCAGACGATGCCGTAGCAGCCAAGTAAAAACCCAACAGTCAGACTCCCACAATCCCCCAGAAAGATGGATGCGGGATTGAAGTTGAAGCGGAGAAACCCGAGGAGTGCACCGGCCAGCGGCACAGTGGCTACTGCCAGGTCGATATTATGATGGAGGATCGCAGCGATAAGCGTTGTGATCGTCGCAAACACGGCAATACCCGTAGCTAGCCCGTCTACGCCATCAATAAGATTTAATGCATTTGCACAAGCGACGATCCAGATGATCGTGAGTACAAAACTCAGCACAGGGGGAAACGGGTGACCTCCCAGAGCGCCGAGATGAATACCGCTGCTCCAGGCAAGTATCGCAGCAACGACTTGCGCAACGAGTTTCTGCCATGCTACGACACCTACGATGTCGTCTACGAGACCAACGCCAAAAATTACGATTACCGCTGGCAAGAGTCTGACTGCGAATGGAATTCCGGATCGCACGATATGCCCGGCTGTCAGACTCATTATCGATAATAGAAGATATGCGCCAAGCGTTGCAGCCAATATAGCCACTCCGCCCAGGCGAGGAGTAGGCAGCTTGTGAAACTTGCGCAGAGGCTCCGGTTGATCAACTAACCCAAAGCGCAATGCCCGGTTCCGTACGAATGGCGTCAGGATCAGCGATAGGGTGAACGAAGATAAGGCGAGGAAGAGAAGAGAGTACATCGCTCAACTCGTTTCTAGTCGTAAGCTTTAAGCCACGACGGTTTAGAACAAAGGACCGCTATTCATATACACATCTAGAGTGTTGGAGGCAATACATGGAACGCGTTTGCAAACGAGGTACTCTCATATTCACGTACGCGGAATGAGCATTGATAGTGGACTCCTAAAATCCAAGGAGTTCCTCGTGCCTTAGTATTTCCTCTCTGTTGAAACGCTTGGCAATTTCCCGGGCGGGTATGCCGGCCATGATCGCATACGGACTCACATCAGATGTAACTACTGCTCCGGCTGCTATTACTGCTCCGCGTCCGATCCTGCTTCCCGACAGCACAATTGCTCCGAAGCCAATCCACACGTCGTCTTCTACTACGGTTACTTCTTCACTTCCCCGAGGTGAATTCCAAATGCTGGTTCCAACCACGTCAAAACGATGATCGCTGCGACCGATGAATGCAACATTGCCTGCGATCAGTACGTGATTACCAAAGCGAATGTTGCATTGAACTACACAGTGGGGTCCAAACTGAACACAATTGCCAAACTCGACAATTCGGTTCGGAGCCCAGATAGATACACTCCACGGAAGCCTCACGAGTCCACAACGATTGGCATAACGGCATCGAAGTGAGAAATAGAGTATGGTTCTCAACCAATTCGCTGCTCTTCGTATCACGAGCGTCAGCAGCAGACGATCGGAGCGGGCGTTCTTTGTGATATTGCCGGTCAGAGATCGCCATGTATCACCGTTCGCGACATCGTGTTGGTTTGTCATAAAGTATCAGTCCATTTGCACAAGATTAGTGGTTGGCGAAGTTGAGCCTGCAACGTCATTTTCTTTCTGTATCGTCACTGCAGCCTCGTACACCTTTTCAAGAGCACACAT
>Ga0302140_10001282_pt1 | contig 32877 bp, 28 predicted proteins | sample I_Bog_E1_1_FD_202095 | JGI IMG/M metagenome (GOLD analysis project Ga0302140, IMG submission 202095) | Peat permafrost microbial communities from Stordalen Mire near Abisko, Sweden - I_Bog_E1_1 | ecosystem: Environmental > Terrestrial > Soil > Wetlands > Peat | place: Sweden: Abisko, Stordalen... | reverse complement strand
CATGCTGCTTCAATATCCCAATAATCTGCTCTTCCGTAAATCGGCTCTTCTTCATACCCGCTTCCTCCCGTCCAGATTACGAGAGAATCCTAGTTTTCAGTGGTAGAGATTTGGGGGAGCAGGTCAAAACCAGAGCAGAAACAGGAGCAGGCAGTAACGCCGCAGCGGGAGATTGCGCCGCAGCAGGAGCAAGGAGAAGATTTTGGCTTGGGTCTCTAGTCAAAAAGTTGAGGCTTAGACCCCCTGGAGTGTCAGACCGCCGCTGGCGGCTTTTGGCTTAGGTTGCGCTGTTGTACGCGGGCGGACCATCGATGAAGAATGGGACGCTATAGGTATCCTCCCCGTGTGGATTCAGTCGGAGGCAACTACAGTGACAGGATTGGGACCTGGTATATCCCCTTGAGACTTGATTGAGTCACTGAATGCATCCCGTGTTCTTCCTGAACTCAGCGAGGAGCACTGAAGTATCGAAGTAGGCTGTAAATTTTCCTTTATACTGGCTTGGTGTGAACTCAAGTCGTACGGGAGCATAGGTGGCCAGCCCAGCAGCGAGGTGCTTCAGGTTGATGTTAGCCATATGACCCGCATTTTTTAGGTCTGCGAGTACAATCGTATCGCTATACGGCATAGGCAGTGAACCATAAACCAAACTCACAGTCGGCAAATTCCCCGTTGTAATCTTTACATCGGAGCCTCTTTTAAGTTCGCCAGTGCGAAATTGGATTTGAGTGGAACCCCCGTCGAAGCACAGGACCTCAAGAAGCGGTAACACCACCGTGCCTGACTTGTCTGTGAACGGTTCGGTAGCGGCGACCTCGTAACGCGTCCAAGATTCAGAGGCGTTGTTGTTACTTTTCTCGATTGTGAATGATGCGGGGTTCCTAAATCCACTTGCAGGCGGTGCTTGTGCGATTCCTCTGCTGAAAACGAAGAAAAGAACCAAAATCAAATATGCACCTATCGTTTTGTATCCAGTTCCCGCTCTCAAACGCCCTGCCATTGTCATGTTTTCTCCTTGCTCGGCTCGGATTCCTTGAATAGTGTTGATTACTCCTCAAACCCCATGGCTTCTAACTGCCGTATTTTGCTATCGATTTCCTTCTTGGTGTCAAACGGAATGACTTCCAAATTCTGTTCTCCAAGGAAAGATTGGTTAGCATCTGCATAAACGCTGAGATCATGCCAGTAAGTATCGAACTTCGATTTCATATTCCTAAGGTCTTGGGATTTGGCGGCAGCTTCTGGATGATCTTTATCAACCTCGTACCAATTTGAGACCTGCCCAATCAAAGCAAGAAGCATTTTGCCGCTTCCGATGACTTTGTCTGTCCTTTCAGCCAGGCCGTCTATAGCCTCATTTCGATTGTGAGCCTTTTGTGTTGAATCGCCGAGCGCGCTTCCGGAGTTAATCGGGGAGATCAAATTGGAGTAGGGCTTCGCCAAGCGAGCCTCTTGAAGCAAGGAATTGCCACTCGCCTCTAACTTTTGAAGAGCTGCTGTTCCCAGCACTGGGGCATCAGGAGATAGATAGCTAACGGAACTAACTATCCCTGTATCCGCAATGTCGATGCAGTGGTACACGATGTCGTTCGTCACGTCCGCAATTCCGTAAGTAGCACCATCTCGATCTTTTGCTAAGCCGAAGTGTGGGACAGCAAAGCCGGGCTGCAGGCTGTGAATTTTTATCGCTTGAGCGAGCGTAATCGGACTCATGGCGATTACTTCTCTGTGAAGTGTCTTACCGGAATACATGACGTCCAGAGTGATTATCTTTCCATCAAGAGCACCCACCCTCACCCACTGCCCGTCGAATTCACCTTCGCAATAGGTCGTATCGCGTTCGCAGGGAAAAGGAACACTCGCTATGGGTGATCCAACGTGAATTATCCGATAGCCGGTTTGTCCCGCGAACGACCGGGGAAAGAGGCACAACAAAAGGAGTCCAGCAAGGGCCAATTTACATCGATTCCTCATGCGAAACTTCCTTTCAGCGCTGATTTATATCGATCATATCGCTTTCTGCGGAATTGTGTCTGTGCCACCCCTGCCTCTTTACTTGGTAGGTGGGAGGTATGCGCCGGAGGCGGCGATGGGCACGGAGGTTGATGCTGTGAGATCAACAGGTATACCGTGGAAGTGCTGTGGCTTCAGTAGCGCCTCCGACCTGATGCGAGTTTTGTCGAATGCATTCCATGTGCTCTCCACCGCCCGGTAAAGCGGCAAAACGCGGATTATCGTAGGTTGCCCAGTCGCAGAAAACTCGAAAGCATTACCATCCGTATCGGGAGTGAGCAATATTCCTGGGGAAATCATGCCGTTGTGGGCCAGAGGGTGCCGATACCAATCTTTGAGATTCTTTATTTGTTCGGTAGTCAGATTCATCCCGAAGCAGGAAGGATCGTTCAGCGCCGCGAACGAATGCCCTCGATGTCCGAGGTGGTTACTCAGCGCATCGATGACGCAAAATAAGAGCAAGACGGCCGGATAGCCATAGATTCCGCCTTCCGGCTTCGGATTTGTTATGCAATGCCTCGCTACAGCCAAGTACTCGTCAAGGACTTCCTCGGAGAGGGCGATGAGGCTTCGATGAATTGCCATTTGATTTCAAGAACCTCCGTTTACGGGCCATGAATCTCGCGACGATTATACAACAGGCTTCGACCGCGAACGTGGAATCATCCATGCGAACATTGGGCCACAAAGGGTAAGTCTTGACCCACGACCACGGCCCCGTGTTTTCAAGGGCTTGCATGGGTCAAATGTCAGGGCCCTATTCAACCATGCAATACGGCTATGCCCGCGTATCGACTGACGACCTGACGCAGGTAGCGACCCTTAAAGCCTTTCAACTGGGCGCGAAAATCGGCAAGTTCCAGTTCGCGCTCCGCCAAAGCAGCTCGAATGGCGGCTAGTTCTTCACGCTTTCGGAGAAGTTCCTCTTCTTCTGGCGTAGGCTTTCGGACGGGAATGACAGACAGAAAAGCAAGGGCAAAGGCAGAAGCAGAGGCAACAGCAACAGCAGATTCCCTGCGGGAATGACAGACAGAAAAGCAAAGGCAAAGGCAAAGGCAGAGGCAAAGGCAGAAGCAGATCCTTCACTTCGTTCAGGATGACAAGCATTGGTGTTACAGGATGACAAGCATTGGTGTTTGGAGGACAAGGACCGGTGCCTGGACAACAGACTGGGTGTTCGGCGGGGTGTTGCAGGTTGTTGTTCGGCGGCGAGGGTAGATCGCGCTGCTAATTCATCTGGTTCGACTTGGATTTGAGGTATTTGTCGAAGGGGATTTCGAAGGCGAAGAGTTCTTTGCCGTCGGCGCTGCGGAGTTTGCGGAGGTTGAGGATTGCTCCCTTCAGCGGATGGGTCAGGCCGTTGACGTCGTAGAAGAGGAAGCCGGCCTGTGTGGTGTGGGGTTCGACGACGAGGGCCTGGTACTCGAACTGGTCGAAGTCCTGCTCGACCTCTTTATCGCTGGCCTTGGGCTTGAGGTGGATCGACGGGATGGGGCCGGGCATGGGGATTTTGGTGCCCTGTTTTTCGTGCAGGGTCATGAGGCGCTCGACGTCTTCCGGCTCGGCGGCCTGGATGCGGTCTCCGTTGGCGGTGACGAAGATGATGCGCGCGTCTTTGAGCGAGATGGGGTGGTCGCCGAGGTTGGTGACGACGAGGCGGATGGGCATGACGCCGTGGGCCAGGTAATCGATGCGGAACAGGCCTGCTTTCTCGTGCGTGTCGTAGGGCTCGGCGGCGATGGCGAGTTGCTCGTCCTGGTGGACTTCGACGGCGGTGAAGTCAGTTGCGGGCTGGACGGGCGGAGCCTTGTGGTCGGCGGCCTGGGCGGTTGCGGCGAGGAAAAACAGCGCCAGGGCGACGCGGGCGGGTGCAATGGGGTGGATGGACTGAGAAAAGCTCATCGACGGCAAGGGTATCAGACTGGGCGGGGATAGGGGCGGAGTTGCGGGTCCGGGTTGGGGGGCGGTCTGTATCCTAGTGGGGACGATGGCTGCCGGGGAACTCCGGTGGCGGAAGTGTGGCATGATTCTGCTCCTCTACAACCTTGCGCTGATGGCCGGCCTGGTGCTCTCTGCCCCGTGGTGGCTTTGGCAGATGGCGCGCAAGTACCGCGAAGGGCTGGGCGCGCGGCTGGGTTTGGTTCCCGAGAGACTGATTCAGGAGTTGGACGCGGGCGGGCGGCGGCCGGTTATCTGGCTGCACGCGGTTTCCGTGGGAGAAGTGCTGGCGGTGAGCCGTCTTGTGGCGGAGCTGGATCAAGTCATGGATGGCGAGATGCCGGCGTGCCGGGTGGTGGTGTCGACGACGACCAAGACCGGGCAGGCACTCGCGCGGGAGCGGTTTGGGGCGGCGCGGGTGTTCTATTGCCCGCTGGATTTGCCGTGGGCGGTGGGGGCGTATCTGCGGGCGATTCGGCCGGCTGCCCTGGTGCTGGCGGAGACGGAGTTCTGGCCGAATCTGCTGGCCGGCTGCGCGCGCCGGGGGAATCCCGTGATGGTGGTGAATGCGCGGATTTCGGATCGCTCCTGGCCGCGTTACCGGGCGCTGGCGGGGCTGTGGCGGCCGTTTTTGAGCCGGCTGACGGCGGTGCTGGCCCAGACGGAAGTGGATGCGGAGCGGCTGCGGGCGCTGGGCTGCGTAGGGGCGACGGTTGGGGGAAACCTGAAGTTTGACGTGCGGGCGACGGTGGAGGCCGAAGCGACCAAGCGGCTGCGGGATCTTGGGGCAGGGCTGCGATTTGTAGTGGCTGGCAGCACGCTGGAAGGCGAAGAGCAGATGCTGCTGGATGCCTGGCCGCAGCTGCTGGCGGCCGAGCCTGGGCTGGCGATGGTGCTGGCGCCACGGCATCCGGAGCGCTTTGGAGCTGTGGCTGCGCTCGTGGCCCGGTCGGGGCTCGCCTGGCGACGCCGGTCGGAGCTGGGGACTGATGATTTGGCGGCGGGTGAGATTGTGCTGCTGGACACCATTGGCGAGTTGGCCAGTGTGTATTCGCTGGCGGCGGTGGCTTTTGTGGGCGGCAGCCTGGTGGCCTCCGGCGGGCACAATCCGCTGGAGCCGGCGCAGTTTGGCGTACCGGTCGTGATGGGCGGATCGTATGAGAATTTTCGGGCCATTGTGGAGGATCTGCTGGAGCACGGTGGCCTGCTGGTGGTGAGCCCGGAGTCGCTGGCGGCGGAGCTGGCGAGGCTGCTGGGGGACCCGGCCGCGGCGCAGGCTTTGGGCGAGCATGGACGGCGGGTTTTTGCCCAGCAGGCCGGGGCAACGGGGCGCGCGGTGGCCGCGGTGGGGGAGATTCTGTCCGGCCAGAATCGGCAAGAGGTGACGGCATGAGGCGGCCTTGGCTGGCGGGCCTGGTTCCGCTGTACGCGGCCGGAGCGGGGCTGCGCCGCATGGGGCTGGCGCTGGGCTTGGAGCGGGTGGAGCGGCTGCAGCGGCCGGTGGTGAGCATTGGAAACATCTCCGCCGGGGGCGCAGGCAAGACGCCCTTTACGGTTGCGCTGGCCCGGTTGCTGGCGACGCATGGGGTTCAAGTGGACGTGCTGTCGCGGGGCTACGGACGGACGGGCACAGGCGCGGCGCGGGTTGTCTCCGGGGGCAGCGCCGGGGAGTTTGGCGACGAGCCTTTGCTGATTGCCGAGGAGGCCGGCGTGCCGGTGTTTTTGGCGGCTCGGCGGATTGAGGCGGGGCGGCTGGCGGAGTCCGAGGGGCAGGCGGCGGTGCACCTTCTGGACGACGGCTTCCAGCACCGGCAACTGCATCGCGACGTGGACATTGTGCTGGTGAGCAGCGAGGATTTGGGCGACAGCCTGCTGCCGGCGGGGAATTTGCGCGAGCCGAGGGGCGCACTGCGGCGGGCTACGGCCTTCGCCGTGGTAGCCGGGGACGAGGCGGCGGCCGAAGCGCTGGCGCGGATGAACGCGGCGGATGGCCTGCCGGGCCGCCCGATCTGGCGCTACAGCCGGAGGATGAGCGTGCCTGCTGTAGGTGGGCCAGTGGTGGCCTTCTGCGGGATTGCGCGGCCGGAGCAGTTTTTTGCCGGGCTTGCGGCAGCCGGCGTCGCCGTTGCCGGGCGCCGGGTCTTTGCGGATCACCACCGCTTTACAGCGGAGGATGCCTCGGAGCTGGCATCTCTGGCGCGGAGCGTGGGGACGCGGGCATTTGTGACGACGGGCAAGGATCGTGTGCGGCTGGGTGGGCTGGGGGCACCGCTGTGGGCGGTGGCTCCGGTGGCTGTGGCCGGGCTGACGGTGGAGCTGGCGGAGCCCGATGCGGTGGCACTGTGGCTGCTGCGGCAGGCGAGTGCGGGGACGCCGTAGCGATTGTTCAAGCAGGTGTGTGAGAAAATTGAGGTTTGCGGAACCGTGTTCAATTTCGGCTGCTTGTGGTGCGGTTGGGGGCCATGGGCGATATTTTGCACGCCCTGCCGGCGGTGACGGCCTTGCGGCGGTCGCATCCGGCGTGGCATATCGGCTGGGCAGTCGAGCCGCGTTGGGCGGCGCTGCTGACGGCGGAAACGGGCACCCCTTCGGAAAGCCGCGGCGTGGCGCGTCCCTTGGTGGACGAAATCCACGCGGTTCCGACCAAGGCGTGGGGCAAGAAGCCGCTGAGCGCCGAAACGCTGAAGGCGATTCTGGCCCTGCGGCGGGAACTGCACCTGGCCGACTACGACGCGGTTCTCGACCTGCAGGGGGCGATTCGCTCGGCGGTGGTATCGCGGCTGGCGGGTTGCCGGCGGGTGATTGGCGAGTCTGAACCCCGGGAACGGCCGGCGCGCTTCTTCTACAGCGAACGGATTGAGACGCTGGGCAAGCATGTGATTGAGCAGGATGTGGAGCTGGCCAGCGACGTGGCGGGGGACCTGATTGTGCCGGAGCAGCCCTGGCTGCCGATCGACGAAGCGGCCGATCGATGGTGCGATCAACTGGTTCCGCGCGGAGACAAGCAGCCCCTGGTGCTGATGAATCCCGGCGCAGGGTGGGGCGCCAAGCAGTGGCCGGCGGAGCGTTATGGCGCAGTGGCCGCCGCACTGGCAGAGGCCGGAATGCGAGTGCTGGTCAACGCTGGGCCTGGCGAAGAGGGGCTGGCCGCGCAGGTGGCTGCGGCCAGCGGGGGGCGGGCGGAGACGGTGACCTGCACGCTGCCCGAGCTGATTTCCCTGACGCGCCGCATTTCGCTGCTGATTGCCGGAGACACGGGGCCGCTGCACCTGGCCTGCGCCCTGGGCAAACCGGTGGTGGGCATCTACGGGCCCACCGATCCGCAGCGGAATGGGCCGTACGGCAGCGCGTTCCGGGTGCTGCGCAGCCCGGTAAGCGTGAAAGACCACAGCCGCCGCCAGGAGCCGGAGGCGGGCTTGCTGACCATCAAACCGGATACGGTGCTGGCTGCCGTGGAAGAGCTGCTCCCCATCAAGTTGGCGGGAAAGGAAGTACGCGTATGACCGAACCCGGTCAGATGGACTGGATGGCGCGCTGGCAGAAGATTGCGCGGAGGATTCGCGTTCCGCTGGGCTTTGTGGCCGCGGCGTTGTACCTGTTTGCGCTGTACCGGCAGGGGCCCTCGCCCCAGTGGCTGCTGGCCAGTGTGCCGTTTGTGCTGGCCGGGCTGTGGATGCGGGGCTATGCGGCTGGTTACGTGAAGAAAAACCGGGAGCTGACCCAGACCGGGCCCTACGCGCATACCCGCAATCCGCTGTATCTGGGGTCGATTCTGATTGCCGCAGGATTTGCGCTGGCCTTGCAGAATCTAGCGTTTGCGCTGGTGCTGGTGGCATTTTTCGTGCTGATTTATGTGCCGGTAATCGCCTCGGAAGAGAAGTTTCTGCGCGCCACGTTTGCCGATTTTGACGCCTATTGCGGCCGGGTTCCGCGGCTTATTCCGCGCATTACGCCGGCTGTTGCTCCGGGAACGGAAGCTGGGGGAGCTGGCGAGTTTTCTTTTGAACTGTATCGGAGGCATCGCGAGTACAATTCAGCGATAGGGGCTGCGTTGTTGTACGGCAGCCTGGGGCTGGCAATTCTGCTTCACTCGCTCTGGAAGGGTTAAAGGAGAATCAGAATAGGTATACGCGGTAAGCCTTAGCGAGGTGGGATTTGTCTTGATAAAAAATCCCGTCTTTGAATTTCGCCGCTGTGTACAGCAGTTCTGATTCTGCTATTGCGGTTTCCCTTTCGCTTTACGGGCGCTTCGGCACTTGTTGCCGAGGGTGCTCGTCCAATCCTCAGGGCAGGTTTCTTTTGCGCTCGGTCGCAGATGGGAAGAACCATGAGTCCGATAGGCAGCATCAGCGCAGGCTGAACACGTTTGGTTACAGGAGCAGGCTCTGACGGTGAAGTTTCGCATTTTTCTTTTGTTTTTTGTTGCCGGGGTGGTTCTGTGCGCCGCGGCAGGGGCGCAGCAGAATGTGCCGTTGCCGGGTCCGCGCGCCGGCTTTGTGTTTCCCGCCAGGCAAACGCTGACCTATTCGGTCGACTGGCGGGTTTTCCCGGCCGGTACCGCGGTGGTGCATTTCGAGTCCCAGGGCAACCAGGAGCGGCTGACGGCCACGGCCGAGACCATCGGTGCCATCAACATGCTCTTCCATGTCAGCGACCACTTCCAGGCGCAGTTTGACCGCGACAAGGGGTGCACGGCGGAGTTTGACAAGCAGACGGTAGAAGGCCGGCGACAGATCAACTCCACCCTGAAGCTGGATTATGCACAGGGCAAGTCCGTGCTGGATGAGAAGAACATGGTGACCGGCCAGTCGAAACGGCTGGAGGCGGGTATTCCCGGTTGCCTGACCGACCTGCTGTCGGGGGTTTTTTATGCCTCGTCGCAGCCGATGGAAGTGGGCAAGAGCTTCTATCTGCCGGTTGTGGACCCGCTGCGTACCGTGCTGGTGACAATGAAGGTGGAGGGCCGTGAGGAGCTGAAGACCCAGGCCGGCACCTTCAAGACCATCCGTGTGCAGCCTACGGCCGACGCCGGCGTGGTCAAGAATCGCGGCAACATCTGGATCTGGTACACGGACGACGAGCGGCATTTGCCGGTGCAGATGCGGGCGCGGCTCTTCTGGGGAACCATTACCTTCCGCCTGGCATCGAACGAAGCGAAATAGCCTTTACTGCATGCGGTAGCGCTCGCGCATGGTGCGCTGCAGTCGCGGCCAGTAGAGCAGGTTGAAGGCCAGTTCCTTGTCCGGGAACATGGTCAGAGCCGCGCGCCGGGCATCGGCGACCATCTCCGAGGCCTGCTCGACCCGCAGGTTGCGATCCTGCTGGATCACCTGCATTACCAGGCTCATCATCAGTTGCAAGCGGCGAATCTGTCGGCTTTCCTCGGCTTTTTCCTCGGGAGATTGCGACAGTACCTCGGGTCTGGGCTGGCTCATGCGGGCGTTGGCCTCCGGGAAGAACGTCTGCGTGCCTGTGCTGGCCCCATGGTACACCCGGTTTAGAGGAGAATCAGAATAGGTATGCCCTGTCAGCTTCAGCGAAGTGGGATTTTTCTTGATAAAAAATCCCGTTGTTGCATTTCTCCGCTGGGTACAGCAGTTCTGATTCTGCTCCAGCGGGGATTTCACGGCGAAGGCGGCAGGCAGAGCGGCTGCGCGGTTACGTTGCGCCCGTCCAGCACAAAGCAGGCCGTGCCCCCGGTGTCGGTGCGCATGGTGAAGACGTGGGCGGCTTGCAACTCTGCCAGAATCTCCGGGCGGGGATGGCCGAAGTGGTTGTGCCGGCCGCAGGAGATGACCGCCCAGTGCGGAGCCACCTGGGCCAGAAACGCCGGGCGCGTGCTGGTAACGCTGCCATGGTGCCCGACCTTCAGCACGGTGCTGCGCAGTTCAGGCTCGGTCAGCATGAACGCCTCTTCTGGCGCCTCGGCATCGCCGGGCAACAGCAGCGAGGTCTGCCCGTAGGTGGCCTTCAGCACCAGCGAGTCGTCGTTTTTGGGCTCGGGTCCTGGCTGGTAACCGGACTGCGGGGCGAGCACGCGGAAGCTGACCTGGCCGAGCGATGGCGTGTCCCCGGCGTGCAGGCTGCGCACGCGGATGCCAAGCTCAGCGGCCTGGCGCAGCAGCGCGTTGTAGCTGGCGACGTGGGGATTGTTGCCTACCCACAGCTCGGCGGGGTGGAAGTTGCGCAGAACCGCAGGCAGACCGCCCATGTGGTCCTGGTGGGCGTGGCTGAGGGCCACCACGTCGAGGTGACGGATGCCGCGCGCCCATAGAACGCTGGAGACGACCTCCTCGCCAATGTCGAAATTGCCGTTGCCGGCCGCGGCGTTCGTGGCCGCAAAGCCAAAGGTGGCCAGGCCTCCGCCGTCGACCAGCATGGTTTTGCCGTCCGGGGAGATCAGAAGCAGGGAGTCGCCTTGGCCGACATCGATGGCCTGGAAGAGCAGCGCGTTCGCCGGCCGGGCGATTGGCCGGGGCCACAGGGCGATGGCCACCATGGCCAGCATGGCGGCAAAGGCCAGCCGTCGCTGGACGCGCGGAGCCGGTCCCAATCCGCGGGCGAGCAGCAGCGCGGCGATGAAGCAGCAGACGGCGGCGGCGAGCTGCCCCGGCGTGGGAGCGGGGATGCGTACATCGGCCAGCCAGCGCGAGCCGAGCCAGCGGATGGCCAGCGTGCTCATGTGCAGCAGCACGGCGCACAGGGCGGCGGGCGCCACAGCTGCAGCGGGCCAGATTGCGAGCAGGACCAGCAGCAGCATCGCAGCCGGGATAAGCAGCGCAAGCAGGGGCAGAATGGCCAGGTTCACCGGCAGGGCGTAGACGGTGATGCGGTGGAAGTAGAGAGCCATGGGCAGGGCCAGGGCCAACTCCACGATAAGGCTGAGGAAGACCAGCTCGCACATGCGGACGGAGGCGCGCACCAGCCAGGGGAAGAGACGCCAGGCGGCAAAGTGGTTCAGGGCGGGCTCAAGGTGCTCGGCAATTACCCGCAGAATGAGGCGGAACTGCGCCACTGCGTGGGGCAGTTTGGGGTCAAGCGTGGCGATGGGCAGGTCGGAGGTGGCTTGGCGCAGGGGTTTCAGGGTGCGCTCCAGCAGGGGCAGGGCTACGCCGGCGATGGCCGCTACGGAGAGCAGGGTCATCTGGAGGCTGGCCTCAAACAGCGCGCCAGGGCTGGCCGCCAGCAGGCAGATGGTGGCGAAGCCGATAACGTTGAGCGGGTTGCGGTCACGGTAGAGCAGGCGGCCGGCCAGGTACAGGGTGATCATCCAGAAAGAGCGCTGGGCGGGAATGGCCCAGCCGGTGAACAGCGCATAGGCCAGCGCCAGGGCGAGTGTGACGAAGGTTGCGGGCAGGCGGCCCAAGCGCAGCCGCCGCGCCACGGCAAAGACGCAGCCGGCAAGGATGGCCAGGTGCAGACCGGAGACGACGACCAGGTGGAAGGAGCCCGTGCGTTCAAAGCCAACGCGCAGGTTGCGATTGAGGTAGCCGCGGTCGCCGGCCACCAGCGCGGCCAGCATGGCTGCGTCGTCCGGGCCAATGCGCAGCGCTGCGGGCAGCCTGCGGGTGAGGGTGGGCAGCGACTCAATGCGGGTGGTGGCCTGCTGCTGCCAGCGGTTGAGCAGGCAGGGCAGGGAGTTGGCGGGTGCGGTGCCCAGCAGGGTAAAGCGCGTGGGGTCTGCCGTGGAGACGCTGGCTGTCGCGGCCACGCCCTGAGCCTCGAGGTAGGCGGCCTGGTTCCAGACGCCGGGGTCCATGTAGGTATCTGGCGGAGTGAGGCGGACAACGGCCTGCAACCGCTGGCCGCAGGCGACCGATTGCGATTGGCCGGCGGGCCAGTGGAGAGTGAGGCGCAGGCGGGAGGCCTGGGTCAACGCGGACGGCTTCGGCAATGGCCGCAGCTCGTCCATGTCGTGGGTGACCACCTCGGCCGCGGTCAGGTCGAGGTCGACGCGCTGGCTGGCGGCGGCGGTCTCCGCTGGCGGCGCGTCGGGGTCTTCTTCGGCTAGTGGCGTGGCCGGGTGCAGGCTGCCGGCAGCGGTCACCGTTCCCTGCACGGTGCGCAGCAAGCCGTCGGCCAGGGTGGTCACGGCGGGCGAGGCCACCGGTTGCGGCTCGGTCTGGACGCACCACGCGCCCAGGACGATCCAGACGAGGGCGATGGGCAGCCAGGCCAGCCGCTCGGCGCGGAGAATGGCCCAGACCGCGACCACAGCCAGCGGAACCAGCCCGGCCAGCAGGACAGCCGGGCGCAGATAGATGGCGTGGCCCAGGGTGATGCCGGCGATGAACAGCAGAGAGGCGTAGAAGAGCGGGACCAGGGTGATGATGGAGCGGGAAGGGATGAGCGGCGTGAGCGCAGCCGGAAGCCGGATGGGCACGGTCCCCCTCCTCTCGCCGGGGATCGGATGAGGGGGCATCCGCGCCGGAAGATACTGTGGAAAGCTGGCCCAAGCCTAGCAGGACAGGCGGGGTTTCAGCTACCTGGGCGCGCCGCTGCCGGGCGACTCCCGCTTAGCAGCGGGTGAGTGTGGCAATGGTTTCCAGGTGATAGGTCTGGGGAAACATATCCACCATGGTCACGGCGTCCAGGCGGAATCGCTCCTGGGTGAGCTGGTGCAGGTCGCGGGCCAGTGTGGCCGGGTCGCAGGAGACGTAGGTCATGCGCGGGGCGTGGATGGCGTTCAGCAGCGTGCATGTTTGCTCGCCCAGCCCGGCGCGGGGCGGGTCCAGCACGATCAGGTCGGGCCGGGCCTCGCGCTGGACGCGGTTGCGGCGCAGGAAATCCAGTGTTGTGGAGCCGATGGCGGTGCCGCTGGTTCCGGCCAGGTTTTCCCTGAGCCCGGCAAAGGACGCCTCGGCGGACTCGACCGCCAGCACCTGGCCAAACTGCGCGGTCAGCGGGCGGGCAAAGAGGCCGACGCCTGCGTAAAGGTCCCAGGCGAGCTGCCCGTGATGGCCGCCGGTGACAGCGGCCACAAAGCGGTCGGCGAGGAATCGATTGACCTGGAAAAACGCTCCGTGCTCGACGCGATAGGGGAATCCGCCAGCGGAGTAGGCGAGCGCGCTGGCCCCGGTCTGGGCCAGGATGCGTGGGTTCAGGCCGCCGTCGCCCATGTGCAGGCGCAGTCCAGTGATCCGGGGCAGCCGGGCGGCCACGTCCGCCAGCCACAGGCCGGCATTGGCGGCCTCGGTGGAGCAGAACAGCGTCACCAGCAGGCCCGAGCCGCCGGGGTTGGTGAACAGCTCCAGCTCGGGGATGGGCGCGGGCGCGCCGGCCAGCAGTGGGGCCAGTTGCAACGCGGTTTCAACCAGCAGCGGAGCAGCAATGGGGCACTTGGTAATCGGGATGATTTCGTGCGACTTGCGGCCGCGATAGCCCATTTCGCTCGTGGGCGTAACCGCGAGGCGAATGCGGTTGCGATAGCCCCAGGGCTCGCCTGCCAGGGTGTCGATATTGGCCGGGAGAGCGACGCCGGCGCGGGTGAGGGTGTCGCGCAGTACCTGCCGCTTGAGGGCCAACTGCGCCGGGTAGCTGGCGTGTTGCAAGTGACATCCGCCGCAAGCGCCAAAGTGCGGGCAGGCGGGCGCGATGCGGTCCGGCGAGGGAGTGAGAACAGCTTCCACCTCGGCCCGAGAAAACCCCTTGCGCGACTCCACAATCCGCGCGGAAACAGTTTCGCCGGGCAGGGTGAGCGGCACAAATACCGCTTTGCGGTCCAGCCGCGCCAGGCAGTCGCCGCCGTAGACGGGCTTGTCGAGAGTCAGCCGAACAGCCTCGGCGCTCATGGCGTCTGCCTCATGTAGAACAGGCTCAGCCGCGGCAGGCTGTAGTGCTCCAGCAGGCGCTTGTGCACAAACTGCTGCTCAATCTGGCGCAGTTGCACGGCGCCCATGCGGCTGCGGTAGGCGGCCAGCTCGCGCGCCGCTTCGGTCTTCAGGCGGACCAGCAGATCTTCCGGCGCCTCGGTGGTCAGGGTCGCGAACAGCTTCTCCTCCAGCACGGTCAGTTGGCGCTCCAGATCTTCGACTGAGGCGGACGGGCTTTCGCAGGCGAGGGTTTCGGCCGCCAGTGAGCGCAGCCGTGCGGCCAGCGCGGCGCAGCTTTGCGGGGCAATCTGGGCATCGTCGAGAGCGGCTGCGCCCGTCTCCAGGTGCTCGGCGATTCGCTGCGCTTCAAAGCCCGCGTCCGCTTCGGCCGCCTTGGCCGGAGCAGCGCCGATGGCGGCTTCCTTCTGCTGCTCGGCGGCTTCCATCACCGCCTGCGCGCACCACGCCAGGCCGTTTACGCGCCGCTGCGGACCGCGCTGGCGCCGCGCCTCGTGCTTGTCAAAGGCGTCGTCGATGCCGCGCAAAACCACATCGAGGGGAATGCCGGCCTCGCGCCACGTCTCAATCAGCGCCCAGTCCAGGGTGGAGAGCAGCAGCAGCGACCCCCGGCGGCGCTGGAAGTGCTCTTCGATCTCCGTAAAATAGTTGAAGTAGTTCTGCACGTGCGACTATTTCTGCGCTTCCTGGCGCGTTGTCTTGCGCGGCCGCAGGGGCTTGGCTTCCGGCCGGTTGCGCTCAAAGACCAGCCGCAGACCGTCCAGCGTGAGCATGTCGTCCAGTGTCGCGATATACTTCGAGTCGCCCGCAATCAGCGTCGCCAGGCCGCCGGTCGCGATGATTTTCGGGGCCACAAAAGCATCCCCGGCGTCGGACTTCATCTCGTCGATAATCCGCTCCAGAATGCCGTCGGTCAGCCCGATGTAGCCGTAGTAGAGCCCGCTCTGGATGTGCGAGACCGTGTTGGTGCCCACCACTCTTGCCGGGCGGCGGATATCCACACGCCCCAGCCGCGCTGCGCGGGAAAACAGCGCGTCGGCGCTGATTCCCAGGCCCGGCGAGATAATCCCGCCCAGGTATTCGCCTTTGGCCGATATCAGGTCAAAGGTGGTTGCCGTGCCGAAGTCCACCACAATCGCCGGGCCGCCGTACTTCTCATATGCGGCAATGGCGTTCACCAGGCGGTCCGCACCCAGCTCCGAGGGGTTATCCACCAGCACCGGCATCCCGGTGCGCACGCCCGGTTCCACAAAAATCGGCTTCACCTTGAAGTAGTGCTCGCACACCTCCTTCAGCGTCGAGTCAATCTGCGGTACCACGCTGGAGATGATGATGTGGTGCACCATATTGGTAGACAAGCCATTCAGATTGAACAGGTTGACGAAAAAAACGCCGTATTCGTCCGAGGTCTGCGTGCGGTGCGTGGAGACGCGCCAGTGGGCCACCAGGCCCTCGGTTCCAAGCCCGGTCGACGACGATTTTCCGTCCGCAGCAGGCGCGGCAGTCTTGTACAGTCCCAGCACGGTGTTGGTGTTGCCGACGTCAAGCGCAAGAAGCATGGGTCATCCTCTCCGAGGGGAAGTTACGGCTGGTGGGCGCGCAGCCCGCCTGTGGTCACGGTTACCAGCCCGTCGGCCGTGCGCACGCGCAGGAGGCCTTTTTCGTCCAGGCCCTCCGTTGTGCCATGGCAGGCCTGGGGGCCATGTACGTCCACGGCGCGGCCGCGAATCCAGCTGGAAATGGCCTCAATGCGGCCGGGAATCGCGGCTAAGGCGGCTGCCCTGGTGGCCGCTGACCCCAGCGGAATAAGCTCCGCATGGAGCGATTGTAGCAGCGCAATCAGCAGCTGCTGGCGGCTGGAACGCCGTCCGCTGGCCAGGTCCAGCGAGGTCGCCAGGGTGGCCAGATCGGGTGGAAACTGCTCCTGATGCATGTTCACGCCCACGCCGAGTACCACGGGGCGAGTGGCTGAGGTGGCCGGCTCGTGGAGCGCCTCCACCAGGATTCCGGCGACCTTGCGCTCACCCAGCAGAATGTCGTTTGGCCAGCGCAGATCGGGCGTCAGCCCTGTCACCTGGGCAATGGCGTGGTGCGTGACCAGGCCGGCAATCAGCGGCATCCAAACCAGCTCCTGCGCGGAGACGGGCAGGCGCAGCAGCACGCTCAGGTAGAGTCCGTCGCCGGCCGCCGAGTACCAGTGATGATTGCTGCGTCCGCGCCCCGCCGTCTGCTCGTCCGCCACGTAAAAGCTGCCGTGCGGAGCACCCAGCCGGGCCTGCTCCAGCGCCCGCGTATTCGTGCTGCCGATGGTGGTAAAGCGCTGCATCTGGCCGGCAAACGGTGTGCCGGCCAGTGCGCGATAGATGCCTGCGGTATCCATCGCGGCCTACAGGCCTTCCGCGGTAATGCGCATGGAGATATCGGCGGCCTTGGCGGAGTGCGTCAGCGCCCCGACGGAGATGAACTCGACCCCGGTTTCCGCGTAGGCCCGGATGTTGCCCAGCACAATGCCGCCCGAGGCCTCGGTCGGAATCCAGCGCTTCTCTTCCTTGATGCGCGCCACGCAGTCGGCCACCAGCGCCGGTGTCATGTTGTCCAGCAGCACCGCCTCAGCGCCGTACTGCAGTGCTTCGTCCAGCTCGGCCATGGAGCGCACCTCAATCTGCACCCGCTTGCCCGGCAGCCGGTTGGCCAGCGCGTTGGTGAGCACCGCGGCAATGCCTCCGCCGAGCGAAATGTGGTTGTTCTTGATCAGGATGCCGTCGGAGAGATCGAGGCGATGGTTGGTCCCGCCGCCGCACAGCACCGCGTACTTCTCCAGCGAGCGCAGACCGGGGACCGTCTTGCGCGTGTCCAGAACCCGCGCCGAGGTGCCCTGGATGCGGTCGGCAAACTCGCGCGTCAATGTGGAAATGCCACTCAGGTGCTGCATCAGGTTCAGGATCACCCGCTCGCAGCTCAGCAGCGCCCGCGCGTTGTGGCGGATGACGGCGAGAGCCTGGCCCTCGTGCACCCGCACACCGTCGAAGATCTCCGGATGGCTGATGACTTCGTAGCGATTCTGCGCGCCGCCCCGGCTGTCGAGCTTGGCAAAGATGTCAAAAAAGCGCGGCACACAACCCAGTCCGCACACCACCATCTCCTGACGAGCCAGAATGGTGGCCGTGGCGCGCAGATTCGGGTCAATGGTCAGGTTAGTCGTCGTGTCGCCGGCGGCTTTGTCTTCCACCAGCGCCTGCTCCAGCAGGGCGTCCAATCGCTTGCTCTTCCATTCCATCGTCTTGTTCCCTATCCCTCGGGCAATGCTGCCAGTGCGGCCTGCGCTTTGTCCAGCAGCTGGCGAGTCTCGGCCTGCTGCTTCTTCAGCCCTTCCACAACGTTGGACGGCGCCTTGGCCAGGAAGGCATCGTTGCCCAACTGGCGGTCTGCCGAGGCCAGGCCTTTTTCGAGGCGGAGGATTTCTTTGGCCAGGCGGTCGCGCTCGGCGGGGATGTCAATCTGCTTTTCGTAGACCACATCCAGCGTCCAGGCGGCATCGTTGCGGGCTCCCGTGATAGCTTCCAGAGCCGACTGCGGTAGGTGCGCCAGCTCCGTCACCCGGGCCAGCGAGCGTATGATGTCCAGGTTATCGGCGAAAACGGCAGCTAACTCGCCAGCTGCGGCAAACTGCGCCGGAACGGATTCCTTTTCCGGCACGCCGCGTTCTTTGCGTTGTGCTCGGAGGCCGCTGATCAGCAGTTGCAACTGCGCCATCGTCTCAATCGCCGCCTGGTCTACAGCCCTGCCCTGCGGAAACTGCGCCAGTGCAATGGACTTCGCGGGCGGATTCCCGTCGTAAATCGCGTGCCAGATCTCTTCCGTCAAGAACGGCATAATCGGCGACAGCAGCCGCAGCGAACCCTCGAAAACCTGCACCAGGGTCGTCAGCGCGGCGGAGGTTTTTGCCTTGTCTGCCGTCTCACGGAAGTCGAGGCGCAGCTTCACAATCTCCAGGTACCAGTCGCAGAAACCGCCCCAGAAGAACTGGTAGATGATGCTTGCGGCCTCGTCAAATCGATAGTTGGCCAGCGCCTGATTCACCTCGCCCGCAGTCTTGTGGAACTCGGCGACGATCCAGCGCGCCTCAATTGGCGCATCTTCGCCCACTGTCGGCATTCCGCCCAGGGTCGCCGTATCGACCGTGATGCCCAACTCGGCCGCCCGGTCCACATTCATAAAGATGAACCGCGCCGCGTTCCAGATTTTGTTGGCGAACGCCCGGTAACCCTCTGTCCGCGCCACGTTAAACGCAATGTCGGTCCCCGGCGAAGCCATCGAGGCCAGCGTAAACCGCACCGCATCGGTCCCGTACTGCTTCACAATCTCGATCGGGTCGATCACGTTGCCCTTGGTCTTGGACATCTTCTCCCGGTTGGCGTCCCTCACGAGGGCGTGGATGTACACCTCGCGGAATGGAACTCCGTTCTTTAACTCTCTGGCTGATCCATCTGGCATGGGGACATCCTGGGCAAACCAGCAGCCCAGCATGATCATCCGCGCCACCCAGAAAAAGAGAATGTCAAAGCCCGTTACCAGCAGGCTGGTCGGGTAAAACGCGTTGAAGTCCGCCGTCGGATGCGGCCAGCCAAAAACCGAAATCGGCAGCAGTCCCGAGGAGAACCACGTGTCCAGCACGTCGGTTTCCTGGGTGATCTGCGTTGAACCGCAGTGCGCGCACACCGTCGGATCCGCCGTTTCGCCCGGCTTGGGCACGGTAATCTGCCGGCAAGCTCCGCAGTGCCACGCCGGAATCCGATGCCCCCACCACAATTGCCGGCTGATGCACCAGTCGTGGATGTTGTTCATCCAGTTCAGGTAGGTCTTCTTGTACTGCTCCGGCGTGAAGCGGATGTGGCCTTCCTCGACCGCAGCAATCGCCTTGTCCGCCAGCGGCTGAATCTTGATGAACCACTGCGTCGAAAGCCTCGGCTCCACAACCGTCTTGCAACGGTCGCAGTGGCCGACGGAGTTCTTGTGCTCGCGCACCGTGCCCAGCACCCCCAGTGCTTCCAGGTCCTCCAGAATGCGTTTGCGGGCCACGTAGCGGTCCAGCCCGGCAAAGCGCCCGCCCTCCGCGTTGATCTTGCCCGCGTCGTCCATGATGTTGATGCTGGGCAGGTTATGCCGCTGGGCCAGGGCAAAGTCGTTGGGGTCGTGCGCCGGGGTCACCTTCACTGCGCCCGTGCCGAACTCCCGGCTGACCCACTCGTCGAGAATGATGGGAATCTCCCGGTTCGCCAGGGGGAGGAACAGCGTCTTGCCATGCAGGTGCAGGTAGCGCTCGTCCTCAGGATGAATCGCCACGGCCACGTCGCCGAGCATGGTTTCAGGGCGCGTGGTGGAAATCGTGAGCCACCCCAACGACGAAGACCTGTCGTCGGGGGCCCCGGTCAACGATTCATCCGCAGAGCCGACGACGGGGTAGCGAATCTCCCACAGCTTGCCGTTCTGCTCCTCGTGCACCACTTCGAGATCGCTGATGGCCGTCTGGCAGCGCGGGCACCAGTTGACGATATAGGCGCCACGGTAGATGAGTCCCTGCTGGTGCAGGCGGACGAAGGCCTCGCGCACGGCAACCGACAGGTTTTCGTCCATGGTGAAGTACTCGCGGCCCCAGTCAACCGAGGCCCCGAGCCGCTTCATCTGGTCCAGAATGGCCCCGCCGTACAGTTTTTTCCACGCCCAGACGCGCTCCAGAAACGCCTCGCGCCCAAGCTGCTGGCGGCTGGTGCCTTCTTCGGCAAGCTGCCGCTCCACCATCATCTGCGTGGCAATGCCGGCGTGGTCTGTGCCCGGCAGCCACAGAGCCAGGCTGTCCCCGCTCATACGCTTCCAGCGGGTCAGGATGTCCATCTCCGTCTGATTGAGCATGTGGCCCATGTGCAGGCGGCCGGTTACGTTCGGCGGCGGCAGCAAAATAGTAAACGGGTCGCGCGCATCGCCTGCATCCGGCGTCGGCTGATGGAAAAGCTCTTCCCGGACCCAGTATTCGGCCCAGTGGTCTTCAATCGATGTGGGGTCGTATGTCTTCGGCAGATCGTGTGGCATGGCGTCAGTTCCGGCCTTGGATTTGTTCGCAAAAGGCCCGAATGACGCACCTGTTTGCAAGTGTGGCCAACCCCTTACGATAGCACGCGCCGCGCTCAGCTACCGTAAGGGGCTGGCCCTTCCGCTCAGTGCTGCAGCGACAGGTCTTCAGCAAGCGTGAAGTGGACGATGGATTCGGCCGGGATGACCAGGTCATGGTTGCCGGTCAACCCCGCGCCTGCCGTTCCCGCGCCCGCGCCCAGCAGTCCGCCAACCACCAGCCCGGTGCCGCCGGTGGCCAGGCCGCCAATCAGCATTCCGGCACCGGCGCCGCCCCCAATCATTCCAAAGGAGCGCTTGCCCTTGCCCTTCTTGTGGCGGTCAACGTCGGCCGTGTTGATCGGATAGCGGTTGCCGTTCAGGGTCAGGGAGGTCAGGCGAAGCTCCAGGTCGGACGCTCCCTTGAAGTGGCCGCGCTTGTGCGCATGCTCCACGACTCCCTCGACCGACGAGCCCTTGGGGATGACCGGGTTGCCGGAGCTGTCCTTGACCGGCTCGACGATTTCGCCCGTAAAGCCGTCCCCGTCGCGCGCAGTCTTGACGCTGATGGAGTGGTCGATGCGGATGGTCAGGTTGGTTCCGGCCGCGATCTCAATCGGCGGAGGAGGCGGGGCCTGCTGGGCTTGCGCCGCGGGCTGTCCGCCTGGGCCGGATTGCCCACTCTGGCCGGAGTTGGCCGACAGCGCGTTTTGGCCTGAGGCGGCCGGAGCGACGGTGGTGGTGATGGTTTGGCCGGTCTGTCCGGGTGCCGGCGGTTGAACCACGGTGGTGACGGTGTTGCCGTTGGAGTCGGTAGAGACGACCTGCTGGGGCTGGCCGGTCTTCGCGGCCTGTTCCTTGGCCTGATCAATCTCCTTCTCCTGCCTGGACTTGCATCCGGAAAAGGGCAACGCCAGCAATGCAAAAGCCAGCGCAAAACGAAGAGAAATGGAACGGTGAATCTGGGGTAAATTCATCAGTGACCTCTGGATCTGGGTTTTGGACAACACCTCAACCCGTCTTCGATGGAAACGGCGCGGACGGGCGGATGTCGTTACACACTTAGTTGCGGAAAGGCCCCGTGGGGTTCGCCGAGTGCGGGAATGTGATGGGAGATTCCTTTTCAGCTTGACGGCATGGCACTGCGGTCAGGCACAATGCCACATTCCCCTAATCCGCTTGTCACCGGAGTCCTGATGCCTGAAACCGCTACGATTCCCTTGCGCAATTCCGCCGTAGACGCCTACCGCGGCTTGGTGATGCTGCTGATGATGGGCGAAGTGCTGAGCTTCTCCAAGGTCTCGCACGCGCTACCGAACAGTCCCATCTGGCACTTGCTGGCCGTCGAGCAGACCCACGTGGAGTGGACCGGCATGAGTCTGCACGACACCATCCAGCCCGGATTCACGTTTCTGGCCGGGGTGGCGCTGCCCTACTCGATCGCCAGCCGCAAGCGGCACCATGAGAGCTTTGCCCGCATGCTGCTGCACACCATGTGGCGCTCCCTTGTGCTGATCGGGCTGGGCATCTTTCTGCGCTCGGTCGCCGCGCCCATGACCAACTTCACCTTTGAGGACACGCTGACCCAGATCGGCCTCGGCTACACCTTCGCCTTTCTGCTGGCCTTTGCGCGGCCCCGGTGGCAGTACGCCACGCTCGGCGGAATCCTGTTTGCCTATTGGCTGGCGTGGGCGCTTTACCCCCTGCCCGGGCCGGGCTTTGACTGGGCCGCGGTCGGGGTTCCGGCGGACTGGCGCGAGCACCTCTTCACCGGCTTTGCCGCGCACTGGAACAAGAACGCCAACTTCGGCCAGGCTTTCGATGTATGGTTTCTGAACGTGCTGCCCCGGCCCTCGCGGTTCCTCTATAACGGCGGCGGCTACCTGACGCTGAGCTTTATTCCCACGCTGGGCACCATGCTGCTGGGCCTCGCCGCCGGACGCTGGACCCGCGACGCGTTCGAGCCGCCCATGCGCCGCTACCTGACTGCCGGAGCCGTGCTGATGGTGGCCGGCCTGGTGCTCAACGTCACCGGCATTTGCCCCATCGTCAAGCGCATCTGGACCCCGTCGTGGACGCTCTACTCCGGAGGCGTCTGCTTCCTCTTCCTGGCCGCGTTTACCTGGTTCATGCGCAGCCCGCTGCGCACCCGGCTGGCCGTCCCGCTGGTGGTTGTGGGCATGAACTCGATCGCCGCCTACCTCATCGCGCACCTGTGGGAGGAGTTCCTCGAGTCCAGCTTCCGCACCCATCTGGGAATGGGCGTGCTGAATATCTTTGGCGCAGCGGTCGAGCCCTTCACGCTGGGCCTGCTGACGCTCGCGACCTACTGGCTGGTGCTGTACTGGATGTACAGGAGGAAGGTGTTTTTGCGCATCTGAAGCGGGGAAGTTACGTTTCAGGACTTTGGCCCGTCCCCATTTGAGTCGCCAGATATCTCTACCTTTCGGAGAACCAGTTCTCCTTCCGCATTGAACAGGAATTCGATCCTGCAGCCCGGCAACAGGTTGAATTTCTCACGGATCGCCTTTGGAATCGTGATTCTTCCCCTGCTCAGGACGATTGCGAAATAGGGCATATAGCCTCCCTGAGCGCTTCATCGGCAAGTTGTGTCGAGCAAGAGAGGGTACTTGGGGACGTGCCGGATTGGAACGGGAAACAGAAAAGGCTCCCAGCGAAGGGAGCCTTTTCCAATTCTCATGCGCCTCTTTTATCCCTACGCTCGTGGGGACCATTGCTGGCGGGATCGTCACCACGGCTGCCGCCGCTGCACAGATATGACGACGTTTTTAGGATAGACGGAAAGGGAAGGTGCCGCAAGATGTCCCGCTTCTCCATGGTTTACGGCGTAATCAGGTGGACTGCGGGGAAGTAGGTGATGTAACGACGAGTGTCGCGGGTGAGAAGGCTTGCTCCGAGGAAGTTGTCATGGGCTCCGATGAAGAAATCCGGGAGGACGTTTGTTCTGGTCCCACCACTTCGCCGGTATTGCACGAAGGCTCGGCCTGCGAGGAAAGATACTTCTTTTGGCAGGTCTTTCAAGGTCAAATCCATGCGCCTCAAGCTTTCATCTACCTCAGCGACGGACTGGAAGGAGATCGATAGTTCGGCGTAGATGATGGGATTGATGATCAACTCGTTCACCTTGGACAAGGCGAGCATCTGTGCGGCCGACCAGGGGAGCCATGTTGGGTTCCCGTTGACAACGTCGAGCAGTACGTTGGTATCGACGAGGACCATCAGTCTTCGCCGCGCAGCAGGGCCATCAGTTCGTCGGTGTCCCACTTGACGGTGGCCGAGCCAATGGCGGAGCGGAAGCGCTGTTCCTTTTCGGCGGTCGGCTCGCCTTCCCTGACTATTTCAATGCGGCCCTGGCCGTTTATCAGGAACTCAACTTTGGTTCCGGGTGCTATCGCGACGGAGTCGAGGATGTGCTTGGGGATGGTGATCTGGCCTTCGGTGGTGACGGTAGTGTGCACGGCTGACCTCCGGGGTTGCTTGCTTTCTATTGTAGAGCGGAATTGGATTTTGAGGCCGGTGCGGATTGTGCGCGGCGGTCTTCAGTTTGTTGAGAACGAGAATTTTCCGTTTGCTGGATGGTAGCGAGGTGACAAGCTTGCTATCGTACGAAGGTTAGGATGGACCAATCCGGCGAGGTACTGCAGCTTTGCCGTACAATGAGGCAGCGGGTGAGAAGGGCGGTGCGTCGATGGCAGACCTGAACCCACGGATCACGGTGGATGCCGGGAAGATGGGCGGCAAGCCCTGCATTCGCGGTATGCGCTTCACTGTTTACGATCTCGCGTCCTATTTGGCATCGGGCATGACGGAGGACGAGATTCTGACGGACTTTCCTTATTTAGAGAAGGAAGACTTTCAGGCGGTGTATGAGTTCTTCGCGAGCATTCCGGAGAGGGTAGCGGTTCTTGAAGCTACTCGTTGACGAAAACCTGCCGCCGCGACTGGCACGCGACATTGCCGACCTGTTTCCCGAGTCAATTCATGTGAGCCTGATCGGCCTGGGCAGTACGCCCGATGGCACCCTTTGGGACTACGCGAAGGTGTATGGCTTCGCCTTGCTGACCAAAGATAAGGACTTTGCAAACCTGAGCCTTGTCCGTGGCGCTCCGCCAAAAGTGATTTTGCTGCACATCGGCAACTGCTCGGCGACAGAACTTGTAAGACTGATTCGGCACAACGCGGTCCGGTTTTCGGATTTCGAAGATGACGCCCGGCGCGGCCTGCTCATTCTACGGTGAAGATGCGCTGTCGGGCGTCAAAATCGAGGCTTGAGTACCCGTGTCCCAGGCTCAACCTGGGGCACCCAGAGTTAGCCAAGCAGGTGCCATTCGAGATGCTGCACTTCCTCGTCAGTGTCTGCATGAGCCATTATTCGTGCGTACCTCATTCTGTTCTTGATCTTGTCATCCACCGTTGCCAGCTTGAACTCGTCAATTACTTTGTTGAGAAGGACCATATAACAGCGGCCTGCAATGTCGAAGTAGACGCCCGCTAGCTTCTCATAGGATTCTCGCTTCAAGTCGAAGCCTGTCAGTCCGGCAGCGTGTGTGTACCAACTCATTTGCGGATACTTCGTTTCGTATATCGCATCGAATGGGTCGCCTAACTTATGTGCCCGCTCCCATAGCTTCAAACCCGACCAGTGTTCGATCGTCCTTCGCTTGGCGTTTTGCGTTGTCGGCTTCGCTTCCGGCCAGAGCAGGTCCCGTCGCTTCTCGATCGCGGCCTTGTTCCCGGCGATGAACGGCGCGACGATCGTTGTATCCACGTCGGACTGCGGATGTCTGCGCTTAAACGCCACGATCTTTTCTGCCGAGCGTAGCTTCTCCACTTCCGAGAACGCTGTGTATTTCTCTACCGCATCCTGGACTACATCGAGCAATTTCGCATCGACGGCAAGCTCGAAAAGGCTGCGAGCGAGCATGATGATTGCCTGCACATCGGAGACTTGCCGCAGCGAGAGGATGCTTTGCACATTCGATTTGCTGCGCAGGTAGAGTCCGTAAACGCAGTTTTCCCGGTCGTTTTTGTTCAACTGCCCTGCGACGATGCCCTGCACTTCCAGCTTGTCGAACTCGTTAAGGCTCTTCAGAGCAGTGAAAAGCTTATCCACGATTGTGGATTCGTCCGGCCCCATTCGCAGGTTCAGCTTTCTGAATACTCTCATCGCATCGTGGCTAGTGAACGCACCTCGTTGAAGGCCGGAGGACTCGGCGAGTGCCTGTTTAACGGGGAATTGGACGCCGTTGACCACGACGTAGAGTTCGCGGATCGGCTCCGGCGCGACAGATTTGAGTTCCTTCTCCACGTCTTCTTTCGTGAGTTGAAATTGAACACCGCCAACTGTGAATTGTGCCATTTTTAACCTCCATCACACCACCTACTATACACCACCTACACTTAACCACCTACTTAAAATCCAGCCCAATAGTAAAAGGCTCCAGGTATCCGTGAGGAGACCTGGAGCTTCTGTGATCAGATCCTTATTGGATTACTTCGACGCGAGTTGCCGCAGGACGTATTGCAGGATGCCGCCGTTCTCGTAGTAGGCGATCTCCTGCGGGGTATCGATGCGGACTTTGGCGGTGATGTGCTTGACGCTGCCGTCGGCTGAGGTGGCGGTGACGACCAGAGTCTTGCCGTCGGCGAACTTGCCGTCCAGGATGGCTTTGAGGCCGGCGAAGCTGTAGACTTCCTCGCCTGTGAGGCCGAGGGACTCCACCGACGCGCCTGGCTCGAACTCAAGCGGGAGGATGCCCATACCCACCAGATTGCTGCGGTGGATGCGCTCGAAAGACTCGGCGATGACGGCGCGGACGCCCAGCAGCTTCGGTCCCTTGGCGGCCCAGTCGCGGCTGCTGCCGGAGCCATACTCCTTGCCGGCCAGAATCACCAGCGGGGTATTGCGCTCCGCATACACGACGCTCGCGTCATAAATCGAAGCTGCCGTGCCTTCCGGCAGGATGCGCGTGACGCCGCCTTCGGTGCCGGGGGCGAGCTTGTTGCGCAGCCGCACGTTGGCGAAGGTTCCGCGGACCATGACTTCGTGGTTGCCCCGGCGCGAGCCGTAGCTGTTGAAGTCGGCCGTCTTCACGCCGTGATCGGCCAGGTACTTGCCGGCCGGCCCGTTGGCCTTGATGTTGCCCGCGGGCGAAATGTGGTCCGTCGTCACCGAGTCGCCCAGCACAGCCAGCACTCGCGCCTCGAGGATGTCCGTAACCGGAGCCGGGATGGGGGTAATGCCGTCAAAGTAAGGGGCCTTGCGGATGTAGGTTGAGTCCGGCTCCCATTGGTAGGTGTCGCCCAGCGGGAACTTGAGCCCCTGCCAGCTGGCATCGCCGAGGGAAACCGTGGCGTACTCCCGCGTAAAGCCCTCGCGGGTAACGCCCAGCTCGATGGCGGCTGTCACTTCGGCTTGCGACGGCCAAATGTCCTTCAGGAACACGGGCTGGCCTTTGGTGTCGTTGCCCAGCGACTGGGTGGCGAAATCGTGGTCGATGCGGCCGGCGATGGCGTAGGCCACGACAAGCGGCGGGGACATGAGGTAGTTGGCGCGCACATCCACATTCACGCGGCCCTCAAAGTTGCGATTGCCGGAGAGTACCGAAACCGCAACCAGCCCATGCTCATTGATGGACTCGGAAACGTCGGCCGGCAGCGGGCCGGAGTTGCCAATGCAGGTGGTGCAGCCGTAGCCCACTACGTTGAAGCGCAGCTTTTCCAGATACGGCAGCAAGCCAGACTTCTCGTAGTAGTCGGTTACAACGCGCGAACCAGGCGCCAGCGAGGTCTTGACCCACGGCGGAACCGTGAGGCCCTTTTCGACAGCCTTTTTGGCCAGGATGCCGGCCGCGATCATCACCGAGGGGTTCGACGTGTTGGTGCAGCTGGTAATGGCCGCGATGACCACCGACCCATGATCCAGATACGTGTCCGGATTGACGCCGAAGCGCGCCTTTACCGTGTCTTCATGGGCATGGCCGGGGACCAATTCTTCATCGAGAACAGCGGTGGCCGTGGACCAGTTCTGCGCCGTGCGCTCGCCCAGCGGCTTGGCCGTGGGGCCCAGCAGGTTGGGCAACTGTTTGGTGAAGCTGGCTCCCACCTTGGTCAGCAGCACCCGATCCTGCGGCCGCTTGGGCCCGGCAACGGAGGGCTCCACCGTGGCCAGGTCCAGCGACAGCGTCTGCGTGTAGACCGCCTCGGGCATGGCGGAGGTGTGGAAGAGCCCCTGCGCCTTGTAGTACTCCTCAACCAGCGCAATCTGCTCCTCGCTGCGGCCGGTCAGGCGCAGATACCGTAGCGTTTCCTCGTCCACTGGGAAGATACCGCAGGTGGCGCCGTACTCCGGAGCCATGTTGCTGATCGTCGCCCGGTCGGCCAGGGGCAGCTCGGCAATGCCAGAGCCGTAGAACTCGACAAACTTGCCTACCACGCCCAGCTTGCGCAGTGCCTCGGTAACGGTCAGCACCAGGTCGGTAGCGGTTGCGCCCTCGCGCAGCTTGCCAGTCAGCTTGAAGCCGACCACCTGCGGAATCAGCATGGAAACCGCCTGGCCCAGCATCGCGGCCTCGGCCTCAATGCCGCCCACGCCCCAGCCCAGCACGCCCAGACCGTTGATCATCGTGGTGTGCGAGTCTGTGCCGACGACCGTGTCGGGATAAGCGATGGTTTCGCCCGTCGCATCATTGGTGAAGACCACGCGGGCCAGGTATTCCAGGTTCACCTGGTGACAAATACCCATGCCCGGCGGCACGGCAGAGAAGTTGCGGAATGCCGTCTGCCCCCACTTCAAAAACGCATATCGCTCCCGGTTCCGCTGGAACTCCAAGAGGGAGTTGGCTTCGTAAGCGCGGGGCGACCCAAACTCGTCCACCTGCACCGAGTGGTCGATGACCAGCTCGGCCGGGATCAGCGGATTCACCCGCTCCGGGTCGCCGCCCAGCGTCTTGACCGCGTCGCGCATTGCTCCCAGGTCAACCACTGCGGGCACGCCGGTAAAGTCCTGCATCAGCACGCGGGCCGGCATGTAGGCAATCTCGCGGCTGGGCTCGGCAGCGGCCTTCCAGTCGGCCAGGAAGCAGATGTCGCCGGCCGAAACGTTCACGCCGTCCTCCCGGCGCAGCAGGTTCTCCAGCAGGATCTTCAGGCTGAAGGGCAGCCGGTCCAGGTTGAAGCCCTTCTGGGCCAGTGCCGGAAGACGAAAGTAAGTGTATTGTTTGCCGCCGGAGGTCAGTGTGGCGCGGCTGTCAAAGCTATTCGTGGTGCTAGTCATCACGGGTGCCTTTCTGGCTGGGAGTGCGAATCGAAAATCCCTGGTGCCGGCCGGGCGGTCGATGGCCGGCAATGGGCCTGGGGCGACAGCGGGACGGGCGAAGCGAGCATTCTGCGAAACACCAACTATTTTATGGCATGTGAGCTACCGCACGGGCGGCAGGCTCGGGGCAAAAGAAAAGGCCTCGGGGATGCTGCCCCGAGGCCCGTGCTTTGCCCTGCGGCAAAATGGTTATTTCGCGGCCGGCGCAGGCGCCTGCGAAACCAGCACGACCGAGCCCTTGAAGGGCTTGCCGTCGAAGTCATAAAGCGCCGTGTCCGACACCTCGACCGCCTCGCCGTCCAGCATAAACGGCTGGAACTTCCAGTTGCTCACGCAGTCGCTGGCGGATGAAGCCAGGTCCGGCGGCCCGCTCGGGTAGCCGTTCACCTTCACGCTGCCGTTCTTCTGGATCACGATTGGAATGTACACCATGCCCACTTCCTGCTTGGTGCGGGCATCCATCGTGTAGGCGCACTCGGTAATCTTCACGGGTACCAGCGCCGGGTCGCCAGGCTGGTGCGGCCAGGCCTGCGGAATAGTCTTGGGCGCGGGAGCCAGTTGGGCGTCACTGCCGGCCGGCAGGGCTTCCAGTTGGGTAATCTCCAGCGCGGCAGCCAGCTTGTTGTAGGGCTTCACGGCAACCTTGGTGGCCACCTGGCGCGACCCCATCGGCTTGAAATCGCTGTACGCCGTCATCGTGGTCGAAGTGGTCGTGTAGCGCAGGGTGGAATCCTTGATGTCCAGGCAGAAGCGCGGAAACAGCAGGTCCGGATTCAGCCCGTTGGCGTGGGCTGCCGGGCTGGTTGCGCTCACGCAGTTCAGCGCTTCGCCCTCCACCAGACCGGCGACACCGGTCATTTCCACGTCAGGCTTGTAGTTGGCAGCCAGCAGGAGAGGGTTGGTCAGAGGATTGGCTACCTTCTGGTCCAGCGCGACCACGTCCAGCTTGTTGTCCTTGCGTTTGAACTGCTTCAGGTGCGACGTGCTCCATTCCTCGCCCGAAAGCTTCTTCTCCGTATACACGCGATGCCAGGTCCAGGGCGAGCTCCACCACTCCTCAAAGGTGCCGCTCTCGGTCTCGGTGCCCTTCATGGGGTCGTAGAAGGTGTAGTTGGCCTTGATGTGCCAGGGCGCAGCATCAGCCCCGGTCAGCCCGGTCACCTTGACTCCCTGGTCGAGGATGCCATGAGCCTTGTCGGACTGGGCCTGCATGGCCAATGGGGCGAGGCACGCGAGGATGGAAGCGAAAGCGATAGGTAAAACGCTTTTTAGAGACAGAGAACGCATGGGACACTCCTTGAGGACGCAAGCAGTGTACCGCAAAATACCACGGACCTGCGTGTGACCGGAGGCACGGGCGGGGAGACTGATTGAGTCTTTCCAGGGATTTACGGCCTGGGGGAAAGCGCCGGGCGGCATCCCTCGACGGAACTCCCTGCCCAAGTCAGGTTGCCCCTGCTGTCGGATTGGGAACACAGATGTGAAAAATTGGACAACTCAATTGCAGCAAGCCGGTGCGCGCTGCCAAAATTAGGAGGACAATCAAATGTATTACTAAAGATTGGCAGACTGGAACTAGAAGTGGTTACTTTCGTCTAAGATTTCGATGGCTCGCAACTCCGAGTCTGCGTTTCTCAGGCACAGCATGAGGGTTGCAGCCTGTCTTTCAGTATCTTCAAGGCCCACGGAGAGCAAATGTCGAATCGTCAGCTTCCTGCATTCATTGGTTCATCGAGTTCGAGCAACAGCATTGCCACGGCGACTTCAGGTGCAGCGGCAAAGCACAGCCGCCGAAGGCCATGGATGGCCGGACTGGCTGTGCTGGCGATGGGGTTGGCGGCAACCGCTGCCGCGCCGGCCCAGGTGGCCTTTGGGTCCGGTCCGCTGGGTACGCCCCTTGCGGCGCAGTCGGTAACGGTCACGGCAACCGTGGCCGGCCATGTCAGCCAGGTGGAAGTGCTGACCATGGGCGCATCCGGGCTGGACTATAGCGCCGCGGCGAGTGGGTCGAATTGCGTTGGCGCGAATCTCGCGGTGGGGCAGACCTGCACCGAGCAGGTGGTCTTTACGCCAACGGCTCCGGGGCAGCGGCTGGGTGCCGTGGTGCTGGTCGGCAGCGGCCAGACGCTCGGCACCTCCTGGCTTACGGGCACGGGCGCTGGCGCACTGGGTGTGTTCATCCCCGGCGTCATCGGGACGGTGGCCGGTGACGGCCAGTACTCCGCCGTGCTGGACGGCCAGCCGGCGACCGGCGCCAACCTCTTTCTGCCTACGGGCGTGGCTGTCGATGGCGCGGGCAACCTGTACATTGCCGACAGCGACCACAACCGCATACGCATGGTGACCAAGTCCACCGGGCTTATCTCCACCATTGCCGGCAACGGCAACCTGGCGTACACGGGCGACAACGGCCCGGCAACCTCGGCTAGCCTGAACACCCCCTCGAGCGTGGCCCTGGACGCGGCCGGCAACATCTACATTGCCGACACCGGCAACAACGCAGTGCGCCGGATTGACGGCGCCAGCGGCATCATCACCACCTTTGCCGGCAGCCTAACCGGCGCGCCAGGCACGACGGGCGACAACGGGCCGGCGACAGGGGCCCTGCTCAGCGGACCATGGGGCGTCACCCTGGACGCGTCCGGCAACCTGTACATTGCGGACACGGGCAATCACCGTATCCGTGAGGTTCTGCTCTCCTCCGGCATCATCAACACAGTGGCCGGCAATGGAACCACCAACTCCGACGGCAGCGGCACTTTTTCCGGCGACGGCGGCCTGGCGACGGCGGCCGGGCTCAGCGCGCCCTACGCGGTCGGGTTTGACGCGGCGGGCAACTTCTACATCCCCGACCAGGGCAACAACCGCATTCGCGAAGTGAACATCACCACCGGCAAAATCTCCACCGTGGCCGGCAACGGCGGCGCCGGGTACTCAGGCGACAGTGGGAAGGCCACCGCGGCCAGCCTCTATCACCCGCAGAGCGTGGCCTTTGACGCGGCGGGCAACTTCTACATCGCCGACACCGGCAACAACCGCTTGCGCAAGGTGAGCGGGAGCACAGGCGTCATCACCACGATCGCCGGAAGCGCCAATGCCGGATTCTCCGGAGACACCGGCCCAGCCACCTCCGCTGGACTCTACGGCCCATACTCGCTCGCGCTCGATGGACAGGGCGACATTTTCATCGCCGACTTCTTTGACAACCGCATCCGCGAAGCCCAGGCCAATCTTGCAGAGCTGGAGTTTGCCACCGCGGTGCGCCAGGGCAGCACGTCCTCACCCGAGCAGCAGGTGCTGGAAAACGACGGCAACGCGGGCCTCGACCTGACCGCGATTACCCCCGGAGCCAACACCGCGCTGAACGCGGCCGCCACCACCTGCGTAGTCGGCACGCCGGATCTCGCCAGCAACGCCCAGTGCTTCCTCGGCGGCGTCTTCGCGCCTGCCGTGTCCGGAAACCCGCTTACCGGAACCATCGACCTTACCGGCGGAACGCCGAATTCGCCACTGATCCTTGAGTTGACCGGCAATGCCCAGCCGGTCAACTCGACCGATACCGTGGTCACCGGCATCCCCAATCCCTCCAACTTCGGGGGCAATGTGAGCCTGACCGCAACGGTCACAACCGGTGCGGGAACCGGCACCCTGACCGGAACCGTGACCTTCCTGGATGGAACCACCACGCTGGCGACCAAGCTCGCGCTCAACACCGCCGGGCAGGTCAACGCCGGCACATCCACCTACACCCTGGCCACGCTCGCCGTGGGAGCCCACGCCATCACCGCGGTCTACTCCGGCGACACGCTGCATTTTGCCAGCACCTCTGCGGTCATGACCCAGACCGTCAATGAGTCGACCAAGACCCAGCTCACCTCCGGCGCCAATCCCGCCGGGTTGGGAGCCAGCGTGACGCTCACCGCAGTGGTCAGCCCGTCCAATGGCGGCGGTGTGATTCCCGATGGCACGGTCACCTTCAGCGATGGCACAACGGTGCTCACGACGGCTACCCTCGACGGCACCGGCACGGCGACCTTTACCACCTCCACGCTGGCAAATGGTGTGCATGACATCACCGCCGTCTACTCCGGCGATGCGACAAACTTCCTGCTTGGCAGTACCTCCAACAAGCTGGTCCAGGCGGTCGTCGCGCCCTCCAGCGCGTTCCTCGCCTCCAGCGCGAATCCTGCCGGCTACGGCACTCCGGTCACCTTGACCGCGATCGTCACGCCGGGCGGCAGCCTTACCCCGACCGGGGCGGTGGTCTTGCTCGATGGCGTCACCACCATCGGCACCGGCACCCTCAGCGGCAACCCTGCCACCGCGCAGATTACCTTGTCCAACCTGGCCACCGGGTCACACACCATCACCGCCCACTATGACGGAGACACGGCGAACGGCGTAAGCACCTCGCCGGCGGTCCTTGAAGTCATCACCCAGGAGGCGACCACAACCACGCTGGCCGCCAATCCAAATCCCGGCGTCTCCGGCAAGCCCGTGGTGCTGACAGCAACCGTCAAGCCCACCGCGGGAACGGAAACGCCAACCGGCAAGGTGACCTTCACCGACGGAGCCACCACGCTGGGCTCTTCGAATCTGGGCGCAGGAGGTACGGCGACCCTCAGCATTACCCTCACCGGCGGGGCACACGCG
>Ga0302140_10001280_pt1 | contig 32888 bp, 30 predicted proteins | sample I_Bog_E1_1_FD_202095 | JGI IMG/M metagenome (GOLD analysis project Ga0302140, IMG submission 202095) | Peat permafrost microbial communities from Stordalen Mire near Abisko, Sweden - I_Bog_E1_1 | ecosystem: Environmental > Terrestrial > Soil > Wetlands > Peat | place: Sweden: Abisko, Stordalen... | reverse complement strand
CCTTTTATTTCCAGCAATTTTATTACTATGTTTTAATTATACTTGTAAATATTTAAAGCACCAGTTAAAACTGGTGCTAATGTTTCACTTATTTTGGGACATTTTCAAAAATGGTTGACACACTTTTATATAAATATTTTTATATCCATGTATTTTTATTAGTAATATGATTAAACCACAAAAAAGGTCTGAAACAATTTGCAGTACACAATATGATGTATAAATAGCTTTCATGAATACCTCTATACTATGAATTTGAGAGTCCATTTAACCTTTTTGTGGCATAATCGTAATATCTATTTACGCATTTAATACTATTAAACGAAAATAAGGCACATGAAAATAAATAACAAGTCCAAAGTTGCCATGAATATTTTTCGTCAGGCAAGGAGACGAATTGCCCTCATAGCGTGCCTATTAGGGCAATTTGCCGACGCAGCATGATGGAAAATAGGCTGGCAAATGGACTTGTTATTTTTTTGATTGTGCCTAAATAGTATTCTTAATAATCATATTGCATCATACTATTTATTTTATATTTATATATTGAAGAATATTCTCCAAATATAACCATCATATCTCCAACGCCTGTGTTTCAGTTTTCTTATTTTCAAGAAATTTAAAATCTTCTGCCACAACTTCTGCTATATATTTTCTATTTCCCTCCTTATCTTCATAACTACCCGTTCTAAGTCTTCCACTTAAAGTTATAAGACTCCCTTTTTTCATATACTTGACTATAGCTTCGGCTTTTTTACCCCAAACTATAATTGGTATAAAATCCGCTTCCCTAACTCCATCAGGTAATCTAAAATTTCTTTGTACAGCAATTGTGAATTTAGTATAAATCTTATCACTATTTTCAGTATGTCTTAGTTCAGGGTCCTTAACCAATCTTCCTAATAATATTATCTTATTCATATTTTACCTCCTGAATATTTTTCTTCTAAAGTTATATCCACTTCAGTGATTTATATTCATTAAAAATGAAAATTAAATACAACAAAACTTACTTATCAAATTTATATATAAATTGTCAATGCTCATATAAAAATAAAATAAATATGCTATTTCAAAATGTAATGTAGTATATTTTGAAATAGCATATTTGTTTCATGTGCCTTGTTTAATTTTAAAATCTATTCGTAATCTAATAAATGAATTTTATTTTTAATTTCTGCTGTAACAAAATTTATTTCTACTCCTAAAATAATTATCATTGATATGAGAAATAACCAAGTCATAAGTATAAATACAGCCCCAAGACTCCCATAAAATCTAGAGTAATTGTTAAAATTATCAATATAAAATGAGAATATAAAAGATACTAATATCCAACCTAGTGTACTAAATATAGAACCTGGAATAACTTCTCTCCATGTAAGCTTTTTAGCTGGTGCAAGCCTATAAATTGTTGCAAATATGAATATCATAATAATAAATATAAAAGCATATCGAAATATGTTCCAAAGAATAAATATAATCTCATAAAATTTATTAGCACTTTTAATATATTTACCTATTACATTCCCAAATACTAACATTACTAAGGCTAGTATAATAATTAATGCCAATGCTAATATTCCTAGCATAGATATAATTGAGAGTTTAATAAAAGATCTATTTTCCTTAATGTTATAAGACTTATTTACACCTTTAATTATAGCTTTAAAAGCAGAGGATGCTGTCCATATCATCAATACTATAGATATTCCTAATAATCCTGTATATTGATTGTCAGATATTTCTTTGACTGTCGACTGTGTTAACTCAAGTATTTTTTTAGGTAAAATAACACTTAATCCCTCTAATATTTCGCCGGAACTTAAATCGCTGAACCCAATTAATGTCATTAAAAATAACATAAATGGGAAAAATGACAACACTAAATAATATGCTAATTGAGATGATAATGCAAATACATCATCCTTCTCAATTTTAGCTATAAGGTGTATCAATAAGTTTAATTTATTTTTCAATTTCAAATCTACATCCCTCATTTAATCACCATTTCCTATTATCTATAACTTTTAAATGCATTTTAGGTATATGCCACAAAATAGACTAGCATACTTACTTGTTATTTTTTTGAATATCTCTTATAGCTTAAAGTTAAAACTATTTAACTGTAAGTTTAAGCTGTTGTTATGCTAGTTAAATAACATATAACAAACTCCTTAATATATATTTCTCTATTATTGTATATTATATGCAATATAAAATTTATACTTTAATGAGAAAATGAGTTTAGGCACATTAAAGAAAATAACAAGCCAAATATACTAGAATACTGACTTGTTACTTTTTTGAATGTGCCTTAGTGAAACTAAATAAGAATACTTTATCTGTGAGACTGTAGCTTATTGTTGAATTATAACACTCTGATTATCATGTACAAAGGATTCTTTATTTCATTTCAGATGCCTTCGTATTTAAAAATGCTATTAAATTATTTACTGTTGACATATCTTTTTTTTCTAAATCTGTTGGTTGTAATCTTAACCCAAAAATTTCTTCGATTTTTAGTAGCACTTCTATTATTCCTAGTGAATCAAGTAATCCTGCTTCGAATAAGTCTGCATCTTTTTCCTCTGCAATATCATCACTACCCGTTACCTCAATTAACATATTCAGTACTTTTTCTTCCATTTTTAATTCCTCCTACTTATTAAATAAATATCCTGAAAATAATAATAACCCAAAGCATGCTATATGAAATGTTACTACTATTTGAATATATTGAAACCATTTTTCTTTTTTATGTGTTTTATAAAATTTTGATCTGCGTTGATATATATCCGTACCTACTAATGCTAATCCTTGATAAAGTCCATATATAATATAGAACCACTTTAAATCATGCCATGCTCCCATAACAAGCATGGTTATCAATTGTCCTACATGTGAAGCAATAATTCTATTTTTAAATCTTTTATTTCTCATGCTGTTTAATACAAATCTTGAATATATATAATCACCAAACCATTTTGACAATGATATATGCCATCTAGTCCAAAATTCCTTCATATCCTTACTCAAAAACGGCTTATTAAAGTTTTCTGACACTTTTATACCCAAAATATGGCTTGTTCCTACTGCAAATGCCGTATATCCTGCAAAATCAAAAAATAGATATAAGCTATATGCATACATATAATTTAAAGAATTCATAAACGTTACATCAGTAGGAATTTTACTCATCCACAATGCACTAATTAAATCAGCTATGATAAATTTATATACTATTCCTCTAATTATACGCTTTATACCAAAATATAAATAATCATTGATATATTCTTTTCTATTTATATTTTTTTCTAAGTCGTTTTCAAATCTTCTTGATCTATCTATTGGTCCAGAAGTTAATGTTGGAAAAAATAAAAAGAAATATAATGTTCTTAATATACCAACTTCTTTAATAGTTCCATCATATATTTCGATAACCATCTGTATCGCTTTAAAATTAAGATATGAAAGCCCTATAAATCCTAAACTTCTTTCAGTTGTTATAGCACTTATTTTAAAAATAATTACTGGTAACATAGAACAAAATAAAACAAAATAATATAAATATTTATTATCTGTCTTTTTTCTTAAGATAAAATATACTTTAATTAATGTAATTTCTGCTAATAGAAACAATGGAAATAATTTTCCTATTCCCATAATTGCTATTATCATTAGAATTGATAAAAAAGCACCATAATACTTAATCTGTTTTTCTAATAATCCTAAAATAATAGCTGGTATTAAAGCAATCATTAATACGTACAAATAAAAATAATCACCATATTGAATTAATGTCATTTTAATACCTCCATAAGTTTTTTTCTGTCAATTTTTCCATTGGTGTTCAATGGAAACTCATTTAAAATCTTTATATTTCTAGGAATCATATATGATGGTATTAATTTTTTCAATTCATTTTTTATTAATGTTGCATTTTTCAAGTTGGATAATTGATTGTTATCATTAAGAACTATAAATGCTGTTAAATATGAAATTTTATGTTCTTCATTAAAAACTGGAAATACTACTGCATTATTTATATTTTTAACTTTTCTTAAATTGTTTTCTATGTCCTCAATTTCAATCCTAAAACCATTCAGTTTTATTTGAAAATCTTTTCTACCACAATAATATATTATTCCATTTTGATAGTAAGCTAAATCACCAGTTTTATATCCTTGTTCACCTTTTGCAGTTTTAAGGAATACCTTGTTTGTCATTTCTGGGTTATTGAGATATCCCGTACTTACACTATCTCCAACTACAATAAGCTCCCCTTTTTCACCATCTTTTAACTTATTTCCTTGCTCATCAACTATATTTAACTCACAACTATTAATGGGATATCCTATTGGTATACCTTTGTCAGATTCTATCATTTCTTTATTTATATCAACTGCTGAAATTAAAACTGTTGCTTCTGTTGGTCCATAACCATTTATAAATTTAGCTTTAGGAAATCTATTCATTAAATCTCTTACTAATTTCTTTGTTAATACTTCTCCTGCAAATATAAATTCTGATAATTTATTTATTTTTTGATTATTAAAATCATCAAACTTACTACAAATTTCTGCCAATGCCGGTGTTGATACCCAGCAATCTATATCTGAATTGATTAATTCAGTAAATAATAATTTAAAATCTTCTAAAGTATCTTTGTTTAAAGTAAATAGTGTTTTTCCGTTTCCTAATCCCATATATATAGGAATTACTGATACATCAAAAGAATATGATACTTGATTTAAAATTGTCTTTGGGCTTTCATCAAATTCAAGAAATTCTTCAAACCACTTAGTAAATGAATCAATATTTCTTTTATTTATTTGCACCCCCTTTGGTTTTCCTGTACTTCCAGATGTAAATAATATATAGCAATTATCCTCATCTTTTACCCAATTTTCTTTAGATGGTGCTTCATTTATAGGCATATTAAAAATATTATCTACTTCCGTTTGTTTTATTTCTAATCCAACATTTAGCTCTAAAGAATTATTTGTAAAGTTAAATATGACTCTAGCTTTTACCTCATCTACTATCTGCTTTACTCTAGTTTCTGGAAATGTTATATCTAATGGTACATATGCTCTTCCAGATTTCAAAGCTCCAATCATCAATGGTAAAATATGATTTTCTTTATTTCCATAAATAAGAATTGGCGTTCTATCTTCTTTAAATTCTTTTAATAAATACATAGCTATTTTATCTGAATATTCTTTCAATTGTTTATATGTCAACTGCTTGTCTAAGCATCTAACAGCTACTCTACTAGTTTCTGAAAACTTATCAATACTTTCTAATACTTTCATAATATCATCCCTCTAATACTACTAAAATTGACTATATACAAATGGCAAATCTGATGCTGAATAAAAGAAATACACTATTAATGCTGAGATTAATACAGCTGTTAAAAATATTCCTCTATTTAAATCTTTATTACTTATTAAAATGCTTATAAATTTCTTCACTTACTTTCAACCATCCTTCTTTTCCTAGATGTTTTGGATCTATTAAAAAATATTTTTTATAATCATATTCGTGTAAATCAAGAACTTCTAAATTATTATCATTTGCTATATTTTTAACTTTTTCATAATATTCATCTCTCTTATCTTTAGTAAGTCCTACATAATCATAATACCATCCATTAACTGGTGGTAAAATAATATATGGTTCTATATTAAGATCCTTGCAAACACTTAAGAAAAATTTATAATCATCCATTTCTTTCGAATCAATAAGATTTTCTAACTTCGACTCTCCTTTATGCTTCTCAATTTCACTTTTTAAGTTAGAATTATAATATTCATCATCTAGGTTAAATTGGTTTGTAGACACTATCTTTTCATTTTCTTTTTCAATTTTTGCATATTCATCATCCCAATTAATATCTTTCAATGTTTGTTCACTACTTTTATTAGGTAGGTCTTTGAGTTCTTGATAAATTAATGCTTTATCCTGAATATCTAACAAATATTGTTTCACTTCATAATATGGTTTAAATACTAATCTTTCAAAATTTGCAATCTTGCTAGAATCTAAATAAAGTTTAGCGTAAAAAGCTTCTGCTGGATATTTTTTGTCATTTGTTAAAAATTTATATATTCTTTCAGCATAATATTTTTTATTTTCTTCACTTATCTTTGGATTATTTAAAAATTTATAAAATTGCACATCCGAAAAATTAACAACAAAATTATATGGTTCTTGTGCATTAGAATCTTCAAACCATTGAATTGAAAGAATAAATACTACTTTTTGCTTGTCTTTTATATCTCCTGATCCTAAATAAGTAGCCTGTTGTAAACTTTGAGCATATGCTCTTCCAAAACAACTAAGGTTGTATTCTGCTCCTTTAAAAGGAAATAACTTTAGTGGGTTTTGTGGAACATCTATCCCCATTTCAGATGAACCAAGTAAAAACAAATCTCCTTCATCAGATAATAATTTTTTATCTAACACACTTTTATCTTTAATGGTATCTGCATATTTTCGCCCCATTAAATTAATGTCTTTTTCTTTAGTCAATGTTTCTATTTTTTTATCCACTAATGAATTAATTGCAATTGTAGTCAGTATTGCAATTAATATTGGTATTAATAAACTAATTATCTTCTTCATTACATAACAACCTCTTTGTCATTCAATTATTAATATATATTAGTAAAATTCTTTACATATTAATATAAAATATTATATGTTTATATTATTATTCATTTCTATTGGTGTCAACATACCAAACCTCTATATTTAAAAACACCTTACTTTTGTAACAATAGTTCATAGGCTCTTTTGTTTCCTTCTCACATAAAAAGGCATATTCCTAAACTTTAAAAAACTTACGAATACACCTATTTTAATAATGAAATTCAACTCACATAAGTTGCTGAGTAAGTTCGAATAACCAAATGAATAAGGAAGTTAACTAGCAAAGCTAGTTAACTAAGTTCGAATAGCCAAATATAAAATTTGGATTCTCACTTATCTCACTTATAATTTGTAAATCTTTTCTCTGTTATTAACTACATTCTTAGTTGCATTTCTTGTATCATATACAACTTCTGCCCTAGCCACAATTAATTCATAATCATAACAGCTATGATTTGTTGTTATGATTACAATATCAGAATCGTCTATAACTTCTGTCCAATCTACTGAATTATATACCTTGCCTTTGTATTTAGATATTGGACAATATGGATCATTTATCATAAGGTCAGCACCATTCTTTTCTAATAGTTCTATTACCTTAAATGCTGGTGATTCTCTATAATCATCAATATCATTTTTATAAGCAACACCTAATAAAAGAACTTTAGCTCCATTTAATGCTTTCTTATTCTTATTTAAAATCTTCATTACATTATCTAATACAAATTCAGGCATTGAATCATTGATTTCCCCTGATGTTTCAATTAATCTTGTATGGTAATCATATTCTTTTGCCTTCCATTCTAAATAGAATGGATCAAGTGGTATACAGTGTCCACCTAAACCCGGGCCTGGATAAAATGGCATGAACCCATAAGGCTTGGTTTTAGCTGCATCTATAACTTCCCATACATCTATTCCCATTCTATTACATAAAATAGCCATTTCATTAGCTAATCCAATATTTATGTTTCTGAAAGTATTCTCCAATATTTTTTCCATTTCAGCTACAGCTGGTGATGATACTGTGTGTATATCCCCTTCTAGTATATTTCTATATAATGCTGCTGCAACTTCAGTACATTCCTCACTGCATCCTCCAACAACCTTTGGAGTATTTTTAGTATTAAAATCCTTATTACCTGGATCAACTCTTTCTGGTGAGAATGCTAGGAAAAAGTCTTCTCCACATTTAAGACCACTTTCTTCTAAAATTGGTTTAAGAATTTCCTCTGTTGTTCCTGGATATGTAGTACTTTCAAGAATAACAAGCATGCCCTTATGTAAATACTCTGCAACACTTCTTGTTGAATCTACAACGTATGATAAGTCCGGTTGCTTATATAAGTCTAAGGGAGTAGGTACACAAATACAAATAGTATCTACATCTTTAACAAAACTAAAATCTGTAGTAGCTTTTAAAGTCTTTGCTTCCACTATATTTTTTAGATTTTCATCTACTACATCACCTATATAGTTCTTTCCTTCATTAACCATGTTAACTTTTTCTTCTTGGACATCAAATCCAATAGTTTGGTATCCAGCATTAGCCTTTTCTACAGCTAATGGTAATCCAACATAACCAAGTCCAACGACACCAACTTTTGCGGTTTTATTATTTATCTTGTCTAATAATTGTTGCTTTAATACTGACATGTTATCCCTCCTGTGATATCGCAATTTACAATTAAGGATGAACGCTCCAAGGATAAAGTTCGAAGAATCAAATCAAAGACTTAAAATCTCACCTTTCCGTAGAAATTCCTAAAAAGATTTTTTTAAATTACATAGTGATTTATTCCTTCATTGCGCATTGCTCATTGAATTAATTATCTATACATTCCACTTTTTCTTTATCTTTGCTATATTTTTCTCCACAAGCACTACAAGTTGCATGCTCATCTTTAAATCTCAATTTTTCTCCACATTTACATACATATCCTAACATGCTTGCTGGATTCCCTACAACTAAAGCATAATCAGGTATATGTTTAGTAACTACTGCACCAGCACCTACTAATGCGTATTTACCTATATTGTGACCACATACAATTGTTACATTTGCACCAATAGAGGCACCCGTGCCAATTATAGTATCTTTATATTCGTTTTTTCTTTCAATAAAGCTTCTTGGATTTACTACATTTGTAAATACACAAGATGGACCTAAAAATACATCATCTTGGCAAATAACACCTGTATAAACAGATACATTATTTTGTATTTTTACCCCATTTCCAAGCTTTACGCCTGGCGATATTACAACATTCTGCCCTATATTGCACTTTTCCCCAATTTCGCAATTACTCATAATGTGAGAAAAATGCCATATTTTTGTCCCATCCCCTATTTTAACATTATCATCTACATAACTGGACTCATGTACAAAATAATTATTATTCATAACTTAATCCTCGCATACTTATATTTTATCAATTGACCATTGACAATTATCACTTTAAGTTCATAAAAAAAACAATCTCTTTATGGCTTTAATTTTATACCTTCAATTGGTACCTAGTCCGATGTCTAGTTAGTATACTTTTATGCTTTCAACTATATAATCTATTTCTTTCTCTGTTAACTCTGGATAAACTGGTATTGCAAAAGTTCTATGTGATAAATACTCTGCAACTGGCATATCTCCTTCTTTGTATCCGAGATCTTTATATACTTTTTGTAAGTGTAGTGGAACTGGATAATATACCCCAGTTGCTACCCCTTTTTCTTTAAGTTTATTTAACATAGCTTCTCTATTTTCTGATTGCAATACATATTGATGATATACAGGTTCATTTTCTTCATCAATAATAGGAATTACTACATTTGAATTTTTTAATTTCTCATCATATATTTTAGCTATTTCTCTTCTTCGACTATTCCATTTATCTAATTGTGGTAATTTAACTCTTAAAATTGCCGCTTGAATTGCATCTAATCTTGAATTAACTCCAATTAAATAATTATAATATTTTAATGGATTGTATACCGTATCGTCTCCACCCTTAAAGGTTTCTATTTCTTCTGTTATGTTATTTAATAAATTATAAGCCTTTTGACCAGTTTCTCCACTTCCATGAGTTCTTAGTGCTCTTGCTATAGTTGCTATATCATCATCAGAAGTTACTATCATCCCACCATCGCCAGCACATGAAAGATTCTTTGTTGGGAAAAATGAGAAACAAGCTACATCACTTAATTTTCCTATCATTGTTCCTTTATACTTGGAACCTACTGCTTGGCACGCATCTTCAATAACTTTTAAATCATGTTTTTTTGCTATTTGGTTAATTTCATCCATCCTAGCACTTTGACCAAATATATGAACTGGTATAATAGCTTTTGTTTTTTTAGTAATTTTTTCTTCTATCTTAGTTGGATCTATATTAAAGGTTTCTTTTTCTACATCAACAAAAACAGGTGTTGCGCCAACAGCTGAAATAACTTCTGCTGAAGCAAAATAAGTAAATGGTGACGTTATTACTTCATCTCCATCTCCTATGCCTAAAGATTTTAATGCAATAACTAACGCATCAGTACCATTACCTACTGATATTGCATGTTTAACTCCTATATATTCTGCAAATTCTTTTTCGAATTCTGTTACATTCTTACCCATAATATAACTTGCAGAAGAAAGTACCTCTTTAGTTACTCTATCTAAATCTTCAGCAATAGACTTATATTGAGCTTTTAAATCAATTAATGGAATATTCATTTTCCTCGCTCCTTAATTCTACTTTAATATGTTATTTAAGTTCACTTTTTTCCATAAAACTAACATGAATATTTTAACATACTTATATCTAATTCACAATGCACAATGCACAATGCACAGTTCACAATTGAGGATGAAATTCCTCCGAAATTTCTAAAAATATATTTTTTTCAAATCACGTAGTGAAAAGTGATGCTCCAAATTTTATATTTGGTTAGCAGAACTTTCACACAGTGCATTTTATATTTCGTTTTTCGAACTTTCTCTTTGAGATTTTTCCTTCATTGTGGATTGTGCATTGATTAAATTATCAATATTTGTTTATAGGACTCCATTCATTTGGTAGTAACATTTTATATTTATTAGTTATATATCTATCATCAATAAGCAAAACTCTGCCAGTATCAGTTTCAGTTCTTATTACCCTACCTACAGCTTGTTGTACCTTATTTATACCTGGAAATAAATAAGCATAATCATAACCATCTTCTTTATAAAATTCTTTTATAATTTCATTTTTCATATCTATCATAGGATATCCTACACCTATAATTATAGCTCCTATTAGCTGTTCTCCTGGTAAGTCTATGCCCTCCGAAAACATACCTCCTAGAGCACAAAACATCAGTAAATTATTATTGGCTTTAAAATTTTTTAAGAATTCACTTTTTTCCTCTTCATTCATATTTTGTTTTTGCTTTATAAATTGAAATTCAGTTAGATTTAACTTACTCATTTCATCCCACAATAATTCCATATATGCATATGATGGTGAAAAAATTATGTAATTTCCTCTCTGCTCTCTTATAAAATCGTAAATTTTATCTTTCACAAATTCCAATGTTCTTTTTCTATGTGTATATCTAATATTAATTGGACTAACGTAAACTTTTAGATTTTCTTTTTTAAATGGTGATGGAAGCTTTAATCTATAAGTTGCATCATGTCCCCCAAGCATACTTATATAATATTTTATTGGAGATATAGTTGCTGAAAAGAAAATTACTGAATAACATTTTGATAAATATTCTTTTAAATTCTTAGCGGGATTTACACAGTGTAATGTTAATTTAAGTTCCTGAGACTCTTTTTCTATACAAGTTATATAATTTTCATCATATAGTTGCATAGTAGAAACAAAAGCATTTACATCAAAGTAAAGTTGTAATATATCTTCATAACCATCAAATTTATTTCCTCTTACTAAAATTTCTTCACTTTCTTTTAAGTAGAGTTGTAAATACTTATTTAGCTCTTTAGGTGGCTCTCCTTCATAAAACCATCCCACCTCTTTATGATCACATTCACTTCTTAAATCAATGAAATAATTATTAATTTTTCCTAATACAGAATGTAGTTTATTGAGTTTACCTTTAGCCAACTTTTTACATTTCAACATTTGATTTTTGAATAATGATGCAGAATACATATTCCTTGATCTATCTATCAAATTATGCGCTTCATCAATTAAAACTATATTACCTTTGCTTTCTAATATTCTACCTAAAGATACCCTTGGATCAAAAATATAATTATAATCACCTATAATACCATCACAGTAAATACTTAAATCTAAAGAGAGTTCAAAAGGGCATACTTTATATTCTTCAGCATATTTCTGCAATATTTCCGTGGAAATTCTTTCTTCATTCTCAAGAATGTATGCTATTGTATTTTTTACCTTACTATAATAGTCTTTTGCATATATACATTTTTCAGGGTTACAATCAAAAGTTTCATTAATGCATACTTTTTCTTTTGCCATAATTATAATACTCTTAAATTTCAACCCTTCTTGCCTCAACTTTTCAAATGTATCTTGCGCAACTTCTCCATTTATAGTCTTAGCTGTTAAATATATAATTCTTTCTCCAATTCCTTCCCCCAGTGCTTTTACTGCTGGAAATATTGTTGATATAGTCTTCCCTATCCCTGTCGGTGCTTGGGTAAATAACATTTCTTTTTCTTTTATTGTTTGATATGATATATTAATTAATTTCCTTTGTCCTTCTCTATATTTTTCAAAAGGAAACTTAAGAATTTTTATTGAATCATCTCTAATACTTTTTTGTTGAAATATTAGAATATTAAATTTTTCATATTCCTCCAATATTCCTAAAGTAAACTCTTCTAATTCTTTTATATCAAATTTCTTCTCAAAACTTTTAATTTCAGTTGTTTCAAGTTGCATATAAGATAATCTTATGTAAATCTCTTGAAGTTTATTTTGCTTTCCATAAATCAAAGCATATACTTTTGCTTGTGCCCAATGTACTTCATTTGAATCATCTATATATGCAAAACTCTTATAAGTAGATTTAATCTCCTCAATTATGGTTCTATCTTCTTGTATTATAATTCCGTCTGCTCGTCCTTCAATATTTATTAAACTTTTATCCAATTCAAATTCATAAGTTAAATATACTTCTTTTTCAAAATTTTCATAAATCTTCGAATTATCATCTTGAATTTTTTGATGTGCTCTTATACCCTCTGTAGCTCTAGCACCCCCTGAAAATCTATTATCTATATCACCCTTTTTAAAGCAAAATTCAACTAAATTTCTTACAGATTCTCTTATAATAATTTTCTCCATAAATTGATTCCTCTCTTTAATCAAGCTTAACAACTTTCTAAATGCTTATAATGCACATTCAAAAAAAAACAACACACCAATATGCTCGTATATTTTGCGCCATACTGAGTCGGTAAGTTTCACCAATATCCTGGAGCAAAACTCACCTTCTTGCCTGACACAAAATATATAGTGCCTCTTTGGTCTGTTATTTTAATTTAATTATATTTCTATATATCTTGTGTAATTAAAACTCCACCTGAAAGCTTCACTTTATTCACTCTGTTTCATACTCTTTTACTATTTTTTGGACTAATTTCTTAATAACACTTGCTTCTGCTATTAAAGATAATACTAATAAAAAAATTTTTATTCTTTCTTGATCTTTATCTTTCAAATCAAATTTTTTTATTATTTCTTCTAATTTGTCCTCATGGTTTAAGGATGTAATTAAATAGTCATCTAAACTTTCTTTTTGTATTTGTGTGAAAGTTTTATAAGTTTCTTCCCACGATAATATATCATCGCTTCTATCATTAATCTCATTAAAGGCAAGTCTAAAAACTTTTTTAATTTCTTCTGTTGTTAAAAGTGGTCTCATATAACCAAGCAATACTAACTGTATTAAATGCATTTTAGTATATCCTCTTTTTTTACCATCCTCTGGTTTAGTTATAGCTTCACTTTTAGTATAATTTTGAACTATATTATTAGTAAATTTTTCATCAACAAATTTATCATTTAAATAATCTATCACTTGAGATAGAAATAAATCATACTTTGGAAAGTCTTCATATGAAACCGAACTTCCCTTAGATAATTCTTCTGCTAGCTCTTTTATGTAATCTGAATCAAATTTTCTCCCCATTTTTTATACACCTATGCTTTCCACTTTTATCTATATATGTTGTATCGTTTTTATATATATTATATTGTAACTATCAACTGGTTACAAGTTATTTCAAACATTATAGCACAAAACTTTATTCTCTTTTTTATTTTTTTCTAACATTAATGATACTATACTACAAACTTATATTTTTTAACTATAAATAATCTTAAAAAAAATATCTAATTTATGTAATTCATCGACATCATTACGTATAGTATTTGTTTTTCTGATAAAGAGTTTATTAATTGCTTTTATGTTTTTATTTGTAATTTTTTAAAATAAATTCTCAATATAATATAAAGCTCAATATTATAAACAATCCACAATCTGTTGGTATAAGCTATATTCTCTTTATTTGTTTCTTAAACTTAATGTTATAACTTTCCAAATAAATCCTCTTGACTTTTCTAAAATATGGTAGTATATTTTAAGTAAGATGTTTATTAAAGTTGAATTTTGTAATTTCTTATAAAGTTAAGTAAATTTTCATTGACTTTATATTACATACTTGGTAATATGTTATAGTAGAGTGTCGAATTGTGGAATTAGGAGGAATTTTTTATGAAATCAACAGGTGTAGTTAGAAGAGTGGACGAGTTAGGAAGAATAGTTATTCCTATAGAACTTAGAAGAACTTTATCTATTGCAGAAAAAGATGCATTAGAAATTTATGTAGACGGTGAGCAAATAATTTTAAAGAAATATGAACCAGCTTGTATCTTCTGTGGAGATGCAAGAGATGTAATAAACTACAGAGGCAAAAATATTTGTACTAAGTGTTTAGAACAAATTAAAACTACTAATGCTTTTCAATAATGTTTAATGTCGTTATTATCAAATAAATTATAACATTGAGAAAAATAGACTATCTCATTTTTTGAGATAGTCTATTTTCTTAATTTAGAAATATTGAAAAAATAACATGTGAAAGATGCAATGCATACTTTTACTCATTATTTTTTGAATATGCCTTAACTATATATTAGTTGAAAATTTATACACTTCACTTTTAGGTAGTTCTCTTTCTTTAGCTACAAGCTTTATTGCGTCTTTTTTATTTATACCATCATTTATATATTTAAGTATATGTTCTTCAACAGATAGATTAATCCATACTTCTTTTTTTTCTTCTTTTATGTCTTCAAGTTTTTTTCCTTCTAATGCAAGCACAAATTCTCCTCTAGGCTTCTTTTCTATGAAATATTGTATTGATTCTTTTATGCTGCCTCTATATATTTCTTGATATATCTTAGTTAATTCCCTGCATACTGCAATCTTTCTGTCTCCAAATGCATCTAATAAAAATGTCAGCGTATCTAATAGTCTATGCGGCGCTTCATAAAATATAAGTGTTTCTTGGCTTTGCAAAAGTTGATCAACTATGATTTTTCTATCTTTATTTTCTCTAGGTAAAAAACCTCTAAATAAAAATTTAGTTGTATCTAATCCCGAGTAAACTAATGCTGTAGTTATAGCAGTTGCTCCTGGAAGCACTTCAAAATCAATCATTTTTTCTATACATCTTTGTACTACAACACTTCCCGGATCTGATATTCCTGGTGTTCCAGCATCAGATACCAATGCAACATTTTTCCCTTCCATAAGTAACTCTATAATTATATCACTCTTGCTCTGTTCATTAAATTTATGATAACTTATCATAGTTTTTTTTATTTCAAAATGATTTAATAATTTTAATGTCTGTCTAGTATCTTCTGCCGCTATAACATCAGCCTCTTTCAATGTTTCTAATGCCCTTAATGTAATGTCCTTTAGGTTTCCAATAGGAGTTGGTACTAAATATAGTTTTCCACTTTTCATATCATGTCCTCCAATATATTGAATCTATTTCTTTAGTATATTTTCCATTATCATCATAAACATATAATGGTGCCTCCCATTTCAAATATGCTCCCCCATCTCTTTGTCCTTCAACTAATACAATATTAGGAGCCTTTCCTATTTTAGGATGTATCATTTTTACTCTTTTAGGTTCTATTTTATATTTTCTCATCAAAGTAAAGATATCTGCTAATCGTTCAGGTCTATGTATCATAAAAAGTCTTCCATTATCTTTTAACAAGACTCTTGAGGCAGAAATTACATCTTCTAAATTGCACAATATTTCATGTCTAGCTATAGCTAATTTATCATTTGGGTTAATTATTCCTGAATTATTTAGCTTATATGGTGGATTTACTGTAACAACATCAAATTTTTCAAGCTGTTTTAAGAATTCTATATTTTTTAAATCTTCATTTAAGAAAAAAACTTTTTCCTCTAATGAATTTAATTTCACACTTCTTTTAGCCATATCAACCATCTCGTCTTGAATTTCTAATCCATATATACTTTGAGGCTCATATTTACCATATATTAGAAATGGGATTATTCCTGTTCCTGTACACAAATCAATTACTCTATGCTTGTTTTTTATACACGCAAAATCTGATAATAACACAGCATCTATTCCAAATTTAAATCCATCTTTTTTTTGAATTAAATTTAATTTTTTAAGTTGTAAATCATCTATTGTTTCATCTTCTTTTATGTATTTCAATTTGCTATCCATATTATTCTTCCTTTACTTTATATATTACCCCTAATTTAATATATCATTTCATAAATTAAGGCACATTAAAGAAAATAATAAGCCAAAGATGTGCCTAATCTTGTGTTTCTATGAAATTAATAAATATTAATTATATCTCTCACATTATAACATCACAAATTAAAATACAAAAGCCCTTCTGTATCTAAACAGAAGGGCTGTAACTTAACATCAGATATTAACAACTAATTTCTTATGTTTACTAATTAAGGACTCTTCTTCCTGCATAAAAACTATATACAGGTGCAACTTTAACTACATCTCCTGTTTCTGGTGCATTAATCATTTCACCATTACCAACATATATTCCAACATGACCTGGATGTGTAAATACTAAATCACCTGGTTGAAGTTGATCTTGGCTAACTGCTTGACCAACATTAATTTGTGAATATGTTGTTCTTGATATATCTGTTCCCGTTGCATGTTCATACACATATTGAGTAAATCCTGAACAATCGAAGCTATCTGAACCTGTTGCACCCCATACATAAGGTTTTCCTAACTGCGCATATGCTTCATTTAAAATTGCTTGAGCATTTCCTGCTGATGGCACAGATACTGATGAACCTAATCTTCCTCTGCTTGGTGTTGAATTTGATACTGCTACTTTAGTCTCAGCTGCTTTCTTTACAGCATATGCTGCTTTAGCTTTCTCTATTTTTTCATTTATTTCTTCAGTAACAATTTCACTCTTAATTTGATTATCTCTAATATTTCTTAATTGAGTAATTGCTGCTTGAAGATCTGATGCTGAACTATTTGAGTTATCTATCACATCAAATTGAGATTTTACAGTATCTCTTTCTAATTGTGATAAATATTGTGAATCAAATTTACTTTTTTCATCTTTAGCTTGACTCACCAAAACTTCTTCATCTTTCTTCTTTACATCTAATTCACTTAGGGTAGCTTGTACCTCTTGGTTAAGATTATCTATTTCAGATTTTTTATCTTCTAAAGATTGCATTTTAGTATTTAATTCTTCCTTTTTATTAGTAATATCCTCTATAGCCGCTTTGTCTTTTCCTACAATTTTGCTTACTGCCTCTGCTCTAGAAAAGAAATCACTTGTTGACTCTGATTCAAGTATAAAATTTAAATAACTGAACTCTAAATCACCTGACATATACATTGCTTTAATTCTTTGTCCTAAAGCTAAATCTAATGTGTTCATTTCTTTTTTGCATTGTTCAACATCTTTTGTAGTATTATCAATAACCTTATTAATGCTTGTTATCTCTTTTTTATTTTTATCTACTGTTAGTTGTAGTGGCTCTATTTGCATATCTAAATCGTAAATCTTACTCTGAATATCTGTTATTTTATTTTCAATTTCTGCATATTTCTGTCTTGAATCACTCAATTGTTGATCATCTGGCGTCGCAAACGCAGGTATCGAACTACCTACAACGATTGCGGTTGCTAACATAATAGCTAGAATTTTATTTTTCATTCATTATCGGTCTTTAAAAACCTTCCCTCCCCATTAATCTGTATTATTTTACAATTATAACACTTTAAATAAAGATGAACAATTCTTATATATGGCGAGAGATTAAATTATTCTCTTATTATATATATATCATCCATTTTCCCCACTTTCTCTAACTTATTCTTTATATATTTTATTAATGAATATTTACATTAATAAAATCACTTAACAATTATCATCCTAAACACTTTCTAATTTTGATCATTATGATACTTTTAAATTACATTTTGTATTATAAGCTCGGCGTATATATATGTTAAAATCCTTGACATAAAATTCACTTAAATATATAATTATATATGTCTTCGGGGTGTAGCGCAGCTGGGAGCGCGCGTGGTTTGGGACCATGAGGTCGCAGGTTCAATCCCTGTCACCCCGACCAAAAATATTATTAAGTATACTTGTTTTAACTTAAGGAATAATCCTTAAGTTTTTTTATTCAAGATTTTTATAATTAACAAGCTTTAGGAGGTATTTAATGTTAACTGATATAAAAGGTGCAATATTCGATTTAGATGGCACTTTAGTTGATTCTATGTGGGTTTGGTCCCAAATTGATATTGACTATCTTAAAATGAAAGGATATTCCATGCCTGAAAATTTAAGAAATGAAATTTCACATTTGAGCTTTTCTCAAACAGCTGTTTATTTTAAAGAGACGTTTAATCTTGATGATTCAATAGCAAAAATATCAGATGATTGGCATAATATGGCCTTTAATCACTACTCTAATAACGTTAAATTGAAATTGGGTGTAAAAGATTTTTTAAATAGCCTAAAATCTTTTAAAATAAAAATTGCCTTAGCTACTAGTAATTCAATTCCTTTACTAGAAGCTTGTTTGAAAAACAATGGAATTTATGACTATTTTGATTCAATTACAACAACTGATGAAGTTTCTAATGGTAAGGATTGTCCTGATGTATATTTACTAGCTGCTAATAAGCTAGGTATTAACCCAAGGGATTGTTTAGTATTTGAAGATATATTACCTGCTGTGCAAAGTGCAAAAGCTGCTAATATGAAAGTTATTGCCGTAGAAGATACTGAATGTGTGGATTCCAAAGAAGATTTGATTAAGTATGCAGATAAATATATTCATTCTTTCGTAGAGTTATTGTAGATACCCATAGTAAAAACTAGATTTATATGACTACAACACAGAAATGAAGCCATATAAGAAGGTTGTCTCAAAAGAATTATTTTGAGACAACCTTCTTGTTAATAATATATATATGTATAAGTATAAAAAATTATTTTCTTTCTACTCCATATTTAGCTTCTAATTCTTTTAATATTTGATCATATTTTGTATGTTGATTTTGTTGTAATAATTGATTTAAAACACTATCTTTTACTTCATCAAAGCTTTTAACTGAAGCTTCATTTTTTGCATCTACTACTATTAAATGATATCCAAATTGAGTCTTAACTGGATCACTAAGTGCTCCTATTTCTGCTGTAAAAGCAGCATCTTCAAATTCTGGAACCATCATTCCTCTTGAAAATTCACCTAAACTTCCACCTTGTTGATTTGATGGGCACATTGAGTATTTCATTGCAGCATCACCAAAAGATAAATTTCCACTTGTAATTTCTTCTTTTGCTTTTTTAGCTTCTTCTTCAGTTTCAACTAATATATGTTTAGCAGAAACCATTGCTGGTTGACCAAAAGTTTCTTTATTATCTTCATAATACTTTTTAACTTCTTCATCTGTAACAGTTATATCACCTAATATCTTATTTATTGCCATTGAAGTTATAACTTCTTTTGATATGTTTTCGATAGCATCTTTATATTCTTGTGTTTTGTCTAATTCTATTTCTTTTCCAAACTTACTCATTAATTCAAATGAAATTAATTGTTCTACTAATTGTTTCTTTTTGTCTTCACTTTGTAACGCCCCTCTTTGTTCTTGAGGATATCTCGTAATTATTGTATTTAAGTCTTTTTCTGTTATTTCATTTCCTGCAGCAATTGCTAATACCTTATTTTCCATATAAATTCTCCTTTATATAATTATTTTTATAGTTCGTTTTAATTTCACGTTTTATGCACCTTTTTATTTTAACAGTATCTACCGCTTCTAACAATAATATAACCAAATAAATTTAAAATTTATACGGATGAATTTTTTTAAATATGCCTTATGCATAAATTTATTATAAAATGTTATAATAATCTTGGGTGATGTTATGTCTGAAATATTAAAAAATGATTGGAACATTTATTTAGAATCTCAATTCCAAAAAGATTATTATATTAAATTAAGAAAATTCTTAGCAAGTGAATATAAATCTACAGCAATTTATCCAAATATGTATGATATTTTTAACGCCTTAAATTTTACACCTTATCAAAATGTTAAAGTTGTAATATTAGGTCAAGATCCTTATCATGGACCCAATCAATCACATGGACTAAGTTTTTCTGTTAATTTAGGAGTTAAAACGCCTCCATCTTTAGTCAATATTTATAAGGAGTTAAATATTGATTTAGGTTGTTATATCCCAAACAACGGTTACCTAAAGAAATGGGCTGATCAAGGGGTATTATTATTAAATACAGTACTTACAGTTAGAGCTGGAGAAGCTAATTCTCATAGAAATAAAGGTTGGGAGGAATTCACTACTAAAATTGTTGAAGTATTAAATAAAAAAGAAACTCCTATCGTGTTTATTCTTTGGGGCAATAATGCCATTTCAAAAACTAGCTTAATTACAAATCCAAAACATCTTATTGTAAAATCAGTTCATCCTAGTCCATTATCTGCATCAAGAGGCTTTTTTGGTAGTAAACCTTTTTCAAAAGCAAATGACTTTTTAATTTCTACAAATCAAATACCAATTGATTGGCAAATTGAAAATATATAAATTTAACCTCTGCAAAAATATTTATTTAATTGAAGACACGTAAATATAAATTCTTAATATTTATATTTACGTGTATAATATTATGTATAAGGCATATATAAGCCCGTCTGTTGGTCTGCTTATCATATGCCTCAACTATTATTTAAGGAGGTCATTTTATGGATTATAATTTTGTCTATGATGATAAGGAATACATCCTAACAAAAGAAAATTGTGAAGGAATATTTTTTGATGATGAAAATGAGGTTACAGGTTTATCTGTAGATACAATATTAAGTGCTTTAAATAAAGGTGAAGAAGTAAACTTCTCAAATGAATATTACGCTGGTAAATGTTCTTGCAATACTCAAGAGCAAACAAATAGATCTTATCGTTACTTAGAATATCACTTTTATGTTTATACAAAGAATAATGAATATGTATTAAACACACTTGGGGAAGAATATAAAAGTACATCTTTTAATAAACTTTTCAGTTTAGGTAAAATTGATAATAGTTATATTGTTAATGTAACTGTATGTCCTAATTGTGGCACTTATTCAATAGAAGTGGATCAATGTGACGTTTAATTTATCCGATAGCTAGCAGCCGTTATATCCCACTTCTTCAAGTGGGATATAACGGACGACTTGCATGCTCCTGGACATTGTGACCCTTGAGGTTACGTGGTACCCATTGTGGGTATAAGTTCTTCTAAGCTTCTTGTATTCCTATTAAGAAAACTCCACCTGAAGCTAAGAATCACTTTAGGCACAATCAAATAAATAACAAGTCCATTTGCCAGCCTATTTTCCATCATGCTGCGTCGGCAAATTGACCTAATAGGCCCGCTATGAGGGCACTTCGTCTCCTTGCCTGATGAAAAATATTCATGGCAACTTTGGACCTGTTATTTATTTTCATGTGCCTTATAAAAAATAGTGGTAAATAATAATTTAAGGCTATCTCATAATAGGAACCTAATAAAATAGCCTTAAATAAATTTTTATGAAAATTATAAAAAGTAAAAAAGCACTAACATAAGTTAGTGCTTTTATGGTGGCTCGAACTGGAATCGAACCAGTGACACGAGGATTTTCAGTCCTCTGCTCTACCGACTGAGCTATCGAGCCATATTACCTGGCAACGTCTTACTCTCCCACACAGTCACCCGTGCAGTACCATCAGCGCTGTAGACCTTAACTGTCCTGTTCGGAATGGGAAGGAGTGTTACCTCTACGCCGTCATCACCAGATACAAGTAGTATTATATCGTTATATGAGTATTATGTCAACAACTTTTAAAAAGTTTTTTTATTTATTATTAAAATTAATGTAACACCTTCATATATCAAAATAGAAAATTTGAAAAACAAAAACCAGTATATGTATAGTAGATTAGAGATTTTGTAAATTGTGTTATAATAAGTGCCAGATAAAACTATAATCTAATGAACACTAGTAAAAAATGGCGAAGAAAAGATTATTTATATTTTGCGAACATGGAGGAATAATAATGGCAATAGAAAAAGTAAAAGAATATTTTAAACAATGGGACATGGCAGATAAAATACTTAAATTTGATGTTTCAAGTGCAACGGTTGAATTAGATGCACAGGCAATAGGTTGTGAACATAAACGTATAGCAAAACATTGTCCTTTATGGTAGATGAGAAAGCTATTTTAATTGTAGTTGCAGGTCATGCTAGAATCGATATCAAAATACAAAGCACAATTTTCAGCAAAGGTAAAAATGCTTACGCCAGATGAAGTAATTGATTTGACAGGACGTGCTGTTGGTGGCGTATGTACTTTTTTGTATTAATTATGGTGTTATGTTTATATTGATGAGTCTCTAAAACGATTCAAAACAGTATTCCTGGCTTGTGGAAGTAGTAATAGTGCAATTGAATTGACAATTCAATAACTTGAAAAATATTCAAATTATTCTTCATGGATTGATGTTTGTAAAGGGTGGCAATAATTTTTTAAAAACAATGAAATAGATATATTTAACTTCATATGTAGAAAAATGAGCATTATCCTTGATTCAGAATTATTAAGTTAAGACACAGCATTCTTATATTAAGAATTATAGTTGGAGGGATTTTAATGAGTATTGAAAAATTATCAAAGATTTTAAAGGAAAGTAATAACATAGTTTTCTTTGGCGGTGCTGGTATAAGTACTGAATCAGGCATACCAGATTTCCGTTCTGAAACAGGATTATATAAAACTGATAGTGGTCAAGGATATCCTCCAGAAATTATGTTGTCTCATACTTTCTTTATGGGACATACAAAAGATTTCTTTAAGTTTTATAAAGAAAAAATGATTTATATTGATGCTAAGCCTAACTCAGCACATTTAGCTTTAGCTAAATTAGAAGAAATGGGTAAATTAAAAGCTGTTGTAACTCAAAATATCGATGGTCTTCATCAAGTTGCTGGAAACAAAAATGTTTATGAACTCCATGGATCAGTTCATAGAAATTATTGTACTAAATGTCATGGGTTTTATGACTTAAATTTCATATTAGAATCAAGTGATATTCCTAAATGTCCAAAATGTAGTGGAACTGTTAAACCTGATGTTGTTTTATATGAAGAAGAATTAGATAATGATGTGATAAATGGAGCCGTTAATGCAATTGAGCATGCAGATGCATTAATTATTGGAGGTACTTCTCTTGCTGTTTATCCTGCTGCTGGTCTTGTAAATTATTTTAAAGGTAAAAATCTTATATTAATAAATAAGAGCTCTACTCCTTATGATTCTAAAGCTGATTTAGTTATACATGATTCAATTGGTAAAGTATTAAGTGATGCAATTAAATTTGCATTATAAAATTTAAAATTATAGTGTATAAATAATAAGGGATTGGCAATAATTAATAATGAAGTGTTTAACTTCAATATTTAATCGCCTCTCCCCCATTTTTATTTATATACAATATTGAAAGTGCCATAACTACGTTCAATGATTTGATGTAATTACGGCACTTTCATTATATATATTAAGGGAACCATTATAGTATTTGGAGAAGATATTATCGTATACTGTCGATATTGTTACATGTTTATAAATTTAGTCTTATTTTTTAATCAAAATTCTTCTAAGCATATCTAATCCAGTCATTGTTGTTTGAAGTCTTATTCTACTTCGATTTCCATTAAAAATACATCTTTGAATTGTTACTTCACCTTGAACATAAACACCTACATAAACTAATCCAACAGGCTTTTCTTCAGTTCCGCCTCCTGGGCCTGCAATTCCTGTTGTAACAATACTTACATCCGTTCCAGCTGTCTTTGCAATACCAATTGCCATCTCCCTTGCTGTTTCTTCGCTTACAGCCCCATATTTATCTAAAGTTTCATTCTTAACACCTAATCTATTATGTTTAGCTTCATTAGAGTAGGTCACAGCACCTTCTAAAAGCACTTCCGATATTCCAGGATAATTTATAAGGGTACTTGCTATCATTCCACCTGTACATGATTCAGCAATAGATATGGTAAAGTTTCTTTCAATTAAAAGCCTGGCTACCACGTCTTCTATGGAAATATCTTCTGTTGCATAAACATTATCACCTAATCTTTCTTTAATTTTGTCTTCTATAGGTGTTATTAATTTTATTGCTGCTTCTTCATTATCAGCCTTTGCTGTTACGCGAAGCATTACCCCTACTTCTTTTGCATAAGGTGCAATAGTAGGATTAGTTTGAGCATCCATTAAATCCTTAAGCTCATCTGCAACAGCACTTTCTCCAATTCCTAATATTTTTATCATTTTTGATACTAATACTGAATCAGCCTTCTTTTGAAGATAAGGTTTAACTGTCTGTTCAAACATTGGCTTCATTTCCTTTGGTGGTCCAGGTAAAATAATCATTATCTTATTATTTTCTTCTATAATTACACCTGGTGCTGTACCATTATTATTATTTATAATGATAGCTCCTTCTGGAATTAATCCTTGTTTCAAATTATTTTCAGTCATTTTTCTTTCTCTGAATTTGAAATAACCTTTTATTTTTTTAATTGACTCTTCATCTTCTAATAATTCTTTATTAAAATACTTAGCTGCAACCTCTTTTGTAAGATCATCATCTGTAGGTCCAAGACCCCCTGTTGTTATTATAATATCACTTCTGTTATATGCCTCATCAAAAGCATGGACAATCCTCTTTTCATTGTCTCCTACCACTTGTTGATAATACATATCTATGCCTAAAGCTGCTAATTCCTGAGCTAAATATTGAGCATTAGAATTAATTATATCTCCTAATAAAATTTCTGTCCCTATAGCTATAATTTCTGCTTTCATATTTATTACCTTCTTCTCTTTATATTTATAAAACAATCTATTTTTATCCTTTTTAACAATATTAGATTATTTATGATTAATTGTCAATTATTTCAATACGATAAACATTTAAGACCTACCCAATAACATATCGGATAGGTCTTATAAGGCATATTTACTTTTTATAATATGCTATCTCTAAATTTAATTTAGAGATAGCTTATATAAAAAATTTTTTCGTCTCAATCTATTTTAAGTAAACACTTAAATCATAAAAAAACAAAAAGTTTCTTACATAAGCATTTGCATAAAATAAAATTAGTAATATGTATGAGAGGAAAAAATTCATTGCAAGAGAGCTTCTATACTTCTATTGTATGTATAATCGCTCCTGCTTATTCATACTATTAAAAATTTATTATAAAAATTTATATTTTAATATTCTAAAATTCTTTTGGATATCTAAAAATCCAATATCCAAAGATTAGTTTAGTAAATACTATTTATCTTCTGTTTCAAGTAATGCTAGTGCTACTGCTCCTATTACTCCTGCATCTGTTCCTAACCCTGCTGGAACAATTTTAACTGATGCAGCCATAGACTTAAAGCATCTTTTATCAACAACTTTCCTTACTGTATCAAAAACAATATCTCCAGCTTCTGCTACTCCACCACCAATTATTATTATTTCTGGATCAAAAATAGATACCGCATTAGCAATAGCTATTCCTAAATAATTTAATGCATTATCAATTATATCTTTGCAAACTGGATCTCCTGCAGCTGCTTCTGTAAATACTTCATATGAAGTAACAGTTTCATATTTTCTTAGTGAAGTTTCAACTTTACTAATTAATGCTTCTTGTCCTCTTTTTGCAATTGCAGTTCCTGATGATGTTGCTTCTACACAACCAATATTTCCACAGTTACATCTTGGACCGTCTGGAGCTACTGTCATATGTCCAATTTCTAAGGCATTTGAAGTATGTCCTCTATATACTTTTCCGTTTAAAACAGCACCTCCACCTATTCCAGTACTTACAGTAAAGAATACTACATCTTTAGCTCCTTTTCCTGCTCCAAACATATATTCACCAATGGCTGCAACGTTTGCATCATTATCTAAAAATACAGGTACTCCAAATTTTTTATTTAATGGTTCAACTAAATTAAAGTTTTTAAACGGAAGATTTGGTGTATAAATTATTGTTCCTTTTTCAGCATCTAAAGGCCCTGGTGAACCAATACCGATTCCCTTTATTTCTTCATAAGTTGTTGAACCATCTTTAATGACTTTTTCCACAGATTCAATAATTCTATTTAGTACAGGAATTTCTCCTTCATTAGCATTTGTTGGCACTATTGTTTGACTTATTACTTCTCCATTTAAATTAGATAATGCAACACTTATTTTAGTGCCTCCTAAATCTACTCCTACAACATATTTTTGCATAATATAACTCTCCTTCATTTCATTTAATTTCCCACTTAAAAGCAATTTGTTCTAATAGATATTATACTATATTATGTCATATTAATAAAACCTGTATTTTAAATATTATTTTTTGAAGATGCTTTGTTTGCACTTATGTAATAGTTCCCAAAGTCATCATATTGCGCATAATTAATAATAAATCTATTATCTTGAAGCATCGAGTTGATTACATCTATATCTCCTTTATTATCTTTATTTATTCTTATTACAAAATTATCATCTTTACCTATTATATTCAAATAATCAAATATATTACTATAATCACTTAATTCTATATTTCCACTAATGTTCATACTATAATCTGACATTAATTTATCCTCCTTGCAATATATTTTTTAAATTTATATAATATTCCTAAAAGTAGTATGCCTTCTTATAAGTGATTTTATCCCATTTAGATTAATGTAAAATTTACCTTATTTATTTTTAAAAGTGACATGATGTTTAGTTATAATCTACGATAATTAATGAAAATTCAAAAAATTTGATAACTTTATATAGATACCTCAGTTCCTAATTAACTTAGATTTTGAATGTATATCCAACACCAGAAATAAGGGGCATGCTTTTGTGTAGTGTTGCCTCAAAGGATTTAGCTATAGCTATTTCTTCAGTAGAAATTCACAACTAAACCATCAGTAATCACAACAAATGCATGCCTCTTATTTCGGTAGTTTATACGCTAACTTTAGTTTTTGCACTGATATCTAAATTTTATTTTTTGATTCTTTTACACTTTCTATAGCCTTTGCTAATTCTACTTCTGGAACTTCTTCATACCTTACAAGTTCTTTTGTGAATGTTGCTCTACCTTGAGTTAATGAACGTAATTGAGTAGCATATTTTCTAACCTCTGCAAGTGGAACTTCAGCTGTAACTTTTTGCTTCTCTCCTTCTGATTCCATTCCAACTACTCTGCCTCTTTTTTTATTTATATCTGCTATTACATCTCCCATATATTCATTAGGTAGTATAACTTCTACTTTCATTATAGGCTCTAACAAAATCGGACTAGCTTGTTCAAGTCCTTTCTTGTAGGCTATGGATGCAGCAACCTTAAATGCCATTTCAGATGAATCCACAGCATGATATGATCCATCATGAAGAGTTGCTCTAAGTCCTATAACTGGACAACCTGCTAAAACCCCATGTGTTGTACATTCTCTTAAGCCCTTTTCTACTGCTGGAATAAAGTTTCTTGGAACAGAACCGCCGACAACATTGTCTATAAATTCTAAATCCTCAACACCATCACTCCTAGGTTCAAACTTAATAACAACATCTCCATATTGTCCATGTCCACCAGATTGTTTTTTATGTTTTCCTTGTACATCAGCAAATCCTTTTATAGCTTCTTTATAAGGAACCTTTGGTAAATTTAATACTACTTCCACACCATATTTACTCTTTATCTTACTTGCAATTATGTTAATATGAGTTTCACCTAATCCTGAAATAATAATTTCTGCATTTTCTATATCTCTAGATATTTCAAAAACAGGATCTTCTTCTTTTAATTTGTTTAAAGCTTGAGATATCTTTTCTTCATCACCCTTAGCTTGTGGCATTACAGCCATAGAACAAACTGCTTTTGGGAAATTCATCTTATCATACATAATTTTAAAATCTTGGCTAGCTAATGTATCTCCTGTATTTGTATATTGTAATTTAGAAATTGCTCCTATATCTCCTGCAATGACCTTTTTAGTTGGTATTTGTGTCTTACCTCTAATAAAGCAAATATGAGAAAGTTTTTCACTCTTATCTTTATTAACATTTAATACTGTCATATCATCCTTTGCTTCTCCTGTTATAACTCTAAAGAATGATATTTTACCTACAAATGGATCTGCAATAGTTTTAAATACTAATGCTGAAAAAGGCTTATCTTGGTCAAGATTTATGAAAACCTCTTCATCTTTTAAAATATCTAAAGCCTTTTGAGGAATTGCATATTCTGGTGAAGGAAAACATTCTACTATATCATCAATCAAAGAATCCATTCCTATAATTTTAGTTGCACTTCCACACATGACGGGTGCAATATCACCACTAGCACATCCACTTATTAACCCTTTATATATTTCTTCATCACTTAATTCACCTTCATTAAAATATTTATCAAGTAAAGCTTCATCTGTTTCTGCTACAGCTTCCATAATCATTTTTTTGCATTTTTCAACTTCATCTATTAATTCTTCAGGTATGTCTAATATCTCTATCTTCTTTGTTTTGACATCATATATTCTAGTTTGCTTAGATATAATATTTATTACTCCCTTAAAATCATCTTCTTCTCCTATTGGATATTGAATTGGAACTACACTTATTCCAAATTTTTCTTTAAGAGATGTTAGCACTTTATCAAAGCTTGCATTTTCTCTATCTAATTTATTTATAAAAATTGTTCTAGGCAATTTAATTTTATTGCAATATTCCCATGCTCTTTCAGTTCCAGCCTTTATTCCTGAGACTCCACTAACAACTATCATACCTACATCTACAGCTCTCATCCCTTCAATGCATTCACCTTGAAAATCAGCATAGCCTGGAATATCTATAAGATTTATTTTAACATGGTCTAATTCAATTGGAGCTACTGAAAGAGCAATCGAAAATTGTCTTTTCTTCTCTTCTGTATCAAAATCTAAAACAGTAGTCCCCTCTTCAATCTTCCCTAATCTATCAGTTATCTTTGAATAATATAAAATACTTTCTGCTAAAGAAGTTTTTCCAGTTCCATTATGCCCCATTAATCCTACATTTCTTAAATTTTTAATACTATAATCCTTCATGAACTCTGCCAAACCCTTAAGTCACCTTAGAAGCTGGCTTTCACCTGCCTTTCACCTTATAATACTATGTTTTATTAATAATTCTATTTATATTTCTAAAATCCTCCTCATTTTTATAATTTTCTGAAAATTTGTGTTAATCATATACTCATTGTTAAATTTTTGAATTAATGTTTAAGTTTTATTGTAGTATTGCTAAAAAAACATTATAATTTTATATGTTGATATTTTAATTTATATTTATTATTTTAAAGTGTTAAATTTGCATCTATGGAGGAATAATTTAATGAAGATGAAAAAAATCTCTAAAAGTTATTATAAAATTTGGTTTACTATACTTGCAATTATGATAACTATTGGAGTTCTATTTATAAAGCCCCAAGTAGGTATAGCTGATCAAGGTGATTTCAATAGAATAATGACTGTTTCTGGTCTATCATTGTTAGATTCAGATACAAGTAATCCTAATTTTATTAGATTTTATGATTATATTGTTACTGATTATAAAATATCTCATATAGATAATGTTTCTACAACTATTGTTGGCTCTAGTTTAGGACACTTGATTGTTCTTATTGCTTATATCTGTAAAGTATTTGGCCAAACTGTATTTAAAACTCAATATTTAGCTATAGTCTATAGTACTATATATATTCTTGCCCTTAGCATAATATTAAAATCTTTAAACATAAAAGATAAGGTTAAATTTATATTAGTTTCGTTATTAACATTATTTATTTTTTTTGATGGTAATTACTTAGTTTGGTTCAATAGTTTATATGGAGAACCAATGATGCTAGTTACATTATTACTATTCATTGCCTCTATTTTAAATTACATCCATTATAAATATGTAATAAACGGCACAAAAAAAATAATGTTAAGAATAGTGTATATACTACTTACAGCTTTCTTCTTTTTAGGTTCAAAACTACAAGTGTTTACATCTTTACCTTTTGTTATACTTATTGTTGGTAAAATAATATGGGATAATAAGCATACTTTGAATAAAATCAGTATAATTAGTTTATGTACACTTCTTTGCCTAGTAATTGCTTATCCTATTGGAATTAATATGAATAGTGATAGTTTAAGTTTAAGTAAAGATACACAATATAATTCAGTTTTTTATGGTGTACTAAATGGCTCCAAAACTCCTGAGCAAGATCTAATAGATTTGGGTCTTAATCCAGATATGGCAATTGAAGCTGGAAAACATACTTATTTATCTACAAGTGAATATGTAAAATATGTTCCTAGTGCAGAGATAACAGATCAGGAATTTTACAGTAAGATAAGTAATGCAAAACTTGCTAAATTTTATTTAACTCATCCTACGAGGTTATTAAAAGGTATGGAGTATACTGCAAGTAAAGCATTTTATACCAGCACTTCTCTAGGTAAAAACTACCAAAGTTATAGTGAAATTCCAGTTTCGGAATTCTATAGATTTACGGGATGGTCCTATTTTAGAGAAAATATGCTACCGAAAAATTTATTCTTTATAATTTCAATTTATGTTATAGTATTTTTATTTTCTCTTTATAAATATGTTAAAAATAAATCTAATTCTGAAATAAAAACTAAAATACTTTTGCTTTGGACTATCATGTTAATAGGTGCAATTCAGTTTCCAATGCCGTTTGTAGGTAATGGTCAGGCTGATACTTCAAAACAATTATTTTTATTTAATTTTATTTTTGATGGTTTACTTGTAATTATTTTTAGTTATATTTTATTTAAAATAGCTGATTTTATTAGACATGAGTTAAGAAAATAACAAATCAATATGCCTAAGGGTAATGTAAAAGATTTAGAAGAAGAAAATTACTTATTCGATTCTTATGGTATTGGTAAAAATATAATTAAAGATACTTTCTTTTCCAGTGTTTACCTAATTAATGAAGTCTTAATTATTAAACAAAAAAATAGGAGTTATAATTACACATTACGCATATGTAAATTATGCTCTGTGTTAATTATAACTCTTATTTAAATTAATTTGGATACTAAAAGTAAACACTTATGTATATAGTCCACCAAAAATAGGTATATATTGATTCATGGAACGAGTGAAAATTTTGGTAAACATATATGCTATTTTTTATTGCATCCTATATTATAAAATAAGTAACTCTTACCTAGTTTGATTAATACTAAAGTAACGCCTCCACAAGTATCAATTATTACATCTCTAATTGCTCCTTCTCTTCCTGGCACAAACAATTGATGTATTTCGTCAGAACAAGCATAAAGAAAGACAAATACTATGGTTATTATAATAACTTGCTTCATATTAAAATATAACTTTAACACATTTAAAACAAGTAATGCTAAAATCATATATTCCAGAAAATGTGCACATTTTCTAGCAACAAAGTTAGCAAGATCTCCAAAAATTCCATTTACATTTATACCTATTTTAGAAAATAAATCTAATACTCCAATACTTTGAGAATCAGATATGTTAGCTGGTTGATTTGACATTACACATATGATAATCATCCAAGTAATCAATAAACTCCAATAAATAATTTTTCTTTTGTTATTCATATTCTTCCTCATCCACTTGATAATTCTATTAACAAATTTTAAATTTGAGTAACCTATATATATCTATTTTATTCTGACATATATCTATTTATATACGCAAGTGATTCTTCTAATAATTCTTGACCCTTTTCTAATCCATCAACTTTCATCTCCAAATTACAAATTCTTTGGTCAATTTTATACATAAGCTGTTTCATATCTTGCAGTAATTTTGCTTCATATGTTACTTGTATACCCTCATCATCAATAAATATTTTTTCTGGAGGATACCCACATTTAGTACATTTTGCATATATACCTTGTTTTTCTAAATTATTAAATAGTTTAAATGTATTATTATTACATTTCTTACAACTTGATAACATAACAAATTCATAATAACTTACGTCATAATAATAAGTACTTCCACAATCATTGCAGGTTAGCTTTAACTTATTATCTTCTGTTACTATATGAAATTCATTACCATTACAGCCATCTTTTTTGCAGACAATAGTTTGTACCATAATTCTACCCTCTCATAATATAATTTTTTATATACCTAACCATAATCTAAAATATTAAAATTACATTTTTACATATATTTTACATTTCAATTATATATTATAATTCCCCTATTGTACACTTTAATAGTTAGTATTTTTAATTCATTTTATGAGGTAGTTCTACCATTTTCTCCATTACTATAAAACAAATTTCATCTGAATCTAAGAATAACTTAACTTTATATGTAATTAAAAAATAGGCTTAAGCATAATTTCTTAAATAGCAAAAAAACTATGAATTATAATTCATAGTTTCTAATGGTGGAGATTAAGGGATTCGAACCCTTGACCCCCTGCGTGCAAGGCAGGTGCTCTCCCAACTGAGCTAAACCCCCATGGTGGACCTTCAGGGACTCGAACCCTAGACCTACCGGTTATGAGCCGGT